>Ga0209632_10000748_pt1 | contig 33660 bp, 31 predicted proteins | sample COG_10_FD_184754 | JGI IMG/M metagenome (GOLD analysis project Ga0209632, IMG submission 184754) | Pelagic Microbial community sample from North Sea - COGITO 998_met_10 (SPAdes) (version 2) | ecosystem: Environmental > Aquatic > Marine > Neritic zone/Coastal water | place: Helgoland, sampling... | reverse complement strand
GTAAAAAAAGTAAATCAAGTAAAAAAAGTAAATCAAGTAAAAAAAGTAAAAAAAGTAAATCAAGTAAAAAAAGTAAAAAAAGTAAATCAAGTAAATCAAGTAAAAAAAGTAAATCAAGTAAATCAAGTAAAAAAAGTAAAAAAAGTAAATCAAGTAAATCAAAAAAGGGGAAAAATATATATAGTAATAATAAATTAAATAAATTAGTATTTTTAGAAAAACAAGCATTAAACCAACGTAAAATTGAAAAAAAAATACATGAAAGACAAAAAATAGAAAATATGAATTTACAGAAAAAAATACAAAGTATACATAATAAAAAAAAACAATTAAGAACAAAAACGCCAGTAATGAAACAGAGAACAAAAACACCAGTAATGAAACAGAGAACAAAAACGCCAGTAATGAAACAGAGAACAAAAACGCCAGTAATGAAACAGAGAACAAAAACACCAGTAATGAAACAGAGAACAAAAACACCAGTAATGAAACCTAGAACAAAAACACCAGTAATGAAACCTAGAACAAAAACACCAGTAATAATGAAACCTAGAACAAAAACACCAGTAATGAAACAGAGAACAAAAACGCCAGTAGTAATGAAACAGAGAACAAAAATGCCAGTAATAATGAAACCTAGAATTGTTGAATTAATACGACCTATACCAAATATTGCACCAAAAAATAATAGTAAAAAAAATAAAAAACGCACTCCTTTAAATAGAATTGTTTTTAATGCATTACAAAATAGAAAAACACGAAAAATATCCACACCATATCCAAGAAATACAATATATCCATCATTGCCAAATGCAACAGCACCACCTAGACCGAATACAATATATCCATCATTGCCAAATGCAACAGCGCCGCCTAGACCAAGTACAATATATCCATCATTGCCAAATGCAACAGCACCACCTAGACCAAGTACAATATATCCATCATTGCCAAATGCAACAGCACCGCCTAGACCGAATACAATATATCCATCATTGCCAAATGCAACAGCACCGCCTAGACCGAATACAATTAATGTATCTTATAATAGTAATACAAATGATTCTATTAAATCAAAAAAAAAATCTAAATCAAAAAGTATTATTCGTGATATAATTAATGAACAACGTATTTCAAATTCATTACCACCATCATATCATTCACAAGATATAGTATTATCTAACAGGTCAGGTGAAAGATTGCCTCCATCCTATAGTTCAGATATAGCACCTGATTATCAAACAGTATAAAATACATTAAATAAAAAAATAATATTAATTTATTTTATCTCCTCCGTGTTTGTATGGATTTGTTGCCGTTCTAACTTAGATCTAGTTCCTTTTGGTGTATATTTTGTACCATAATATGAAGATGCTTTTTTTTTAGAAGATTTTTTATGTTTTTCGCTACGTGGTTTAGTATCTTCATGTTTTGACATTTTACTATTTAATTATATTTATAATTGTAGTTGTAAAATATAAAAATTTCGATTTTATATTATTTGTTAATCATATTTTTTATATTTCCCCTTTTTATTACTTTTCGTTTAAATGTATTTTTAATATTTTTTCTCAAAACCTTATCTTTATTTGGGTCTACTCTTTTATTTATTAATAAATATACATAATCTTCATTATACAAATCCCAATCAACCCAATCAGTATCATATTTCAAACTATATATTACATTTCTTAATGCAGTAGTGACATCATAGCGTCCTGAATTTTTCATTGTAATTAATATATCTGCATACATTTCCGTAAAAAACCTATCAATATCCGTAATTCTTTGACAATAACAGCAACGATACTTAGGACCATTAATAATTTCATATATAGTTGTTTGTGTATCTAACCCATTTCTTGATTGGTCATATTTTGATTGGAATGTTTTCATTAAACACTCTATATGAAAAACTTTACAACATGGATCATTGCAAATAACCATTTTTTTATTGATTGATTTATAACAAATCGAACATTCGAAATGTTTATAACGGTTGTCTCCTTTAATATTTTTAACATGTACAATTTGCATAATAGTATTAGTTGGATGCGTCATTTTATGATTAATAATACTTCAGTGTAAATTTAAATACTTTATATAAAATAAATTATGAATCGATTTTATATTTATTATCCGTTTAAATATAAAATAATTTATTATGTATTAATTATATAATAATTATAATTAATGACATCAAAAACAATTGAAGTAAATCCGATTTTTTTATCTACAAGTAACAAATTGCAAGTTAAAAATAAAACACGTAAAGAAAAACCGCTACTAGAAAATAGTAATCGGACAAACAGTATTAAAAAAAAATTAATTGCTCGTGTTAAAAGTTTTCAAAAGGAGGAAGCAAATAGAGATAAAAAAAAGAAAGAACCAACTATATCAATAAATACATCAAATATATCTAATAATATATCTAATAATACACATAATGATGCGTTTAATGATTCTGTTATTTTTTTAGATAATTTGGCAAGAGATAGAAATGATAAAAAGAGAGAAAAAAAAAATAAAAAAAATGAAACATTAAAAAATAGTCATAATAAAAATGCATATTCAGAATTAGATATATCAATAGATTTACCCCCAGAACTAGATTTGAATAAGTTGAAACCCAAAAATATAGAAAATAATTTATATAATAATACTATAGGTAATACTACAGGTAATAATATATTAAATAAGATTACTGAACAACCATACAGTAATTTAAAAATGGGTAATATGAAACCATCATATCGTACTTGGTTAAGAACTACTCAAAAAAATACACATAATTATAGTAAATACCCAAAAAAAATTACAATTAACGATACAAATGAATATTCAGATAATTTAAATATAGATAATCATCATATAAATGATAATCAAAATAAAGTAGACATTGATTTATTACCTAATAATAATGAAGTCATAAATAATAATGAAGTCATAAATAATAATGAAGTCGTAAATAATAATGAAGTCGTAAATAATAATGAAGTCGTAAATAATAATGAAGTCGTAAATAATAATGAAATTAAACCTTCATCCAAAAAAATATATAAACCATCTTTACCCAAACGAAAACGAATAACACGAACATTAAAATATAGTTTAGGTAAACATTCAAACGGAACTGTTTCTGTTCTTATAAAAAATTCAAAAACGCGTAAAAAAATTCAAACTGAACAATCATTATTAAAACAAAAAAGTATATTAGAAATTAAAAATTATTTGAGACGTAAAAATTTATTAAAGTCTGGTACCGATGCACCAAATGATGTGTTAAGACATTTATATGAACAAAGTATATTATCTGGTCAAGTCGAAAATAAATCTAAGGAAAATTTAATACATAATTATATAAATGATTGAACGGTAAATTTAATTTTACATAATTCATAATATATATATATATATATCATGAAATATAGTAAAAAAAAAACACATAGAAAAACAAAAACACATAGAAAAACAAAAACACATAGAAAAACAAAAACACATAGAAAAACAAAAACACATAGAAAAACAAAAACACATAGAAAAACAAAAAAAAATAAAGGTGGTGGTTTATTTTCAAATAAACAAAATATTCAAGTACATCCTGTCAATGGTGAACTACCATTTGATATAAAAGCATATGATACAATCGATAATATTATCAATCTGCGATTTAAAAAAATAATCAAAGAAATAGAATCAAAAAAATGTAAAACCAAAAATTTTTATCGAACCATACATATTGTAAACGATTTTTTGGTAAAATTTGATACAATTGTTAAAAATTTCAAATCGAATATAACTATACCAGAAACAACGAATGCGGAACTAATACGTGAATATCAGAGTATTTTTGAAAAAAACCAATATGATAATGAAAACAATATTTTTACTATTTATAAACAATTTGATATGGAATTTTTAGATGTAACTACTATGACAGAAAATGTAAATGCAAATATACCGGAAGGACCGGAAGGACCGGAAGGAATGCTTAATTCTGAGTTAATTCGCAATGCTAATAGTCTTATAAAAAAGAACAATGAATTGCTTGAAAAAGAAGGATTTCCAATATTTACTCCGCAAGAAGGGGGTATTTGGGGTTTTAATAATAAGTGTGATACCATATATGAGTCATTTATAAAAAATAGATTCGAAAAAATAAAAAGAGAGTTAAATGCTATATCAATAGAAGATATCAATAAAAATCATCAACATAAGCATAGTCCATATATATATGAAATGCTGAAATGTATATATAAAATCAAAATAGAAATTGTTTTATTTGTTATTCAAACGTTCACTGATCCGAATAAGGAGGAGGAGGAGGAGGTTAGGGTTGAACCGCTCAAGTCTATAGAAAACAATTATACTGCCTCGATGAAGATTATTAAAAAATATAGTTCAGAAAGAAGTAAACGAATGAAGTCGATTTACAAAAAAACCCAAGAAGCAGTTAAAGAAATCTCAAATAGAAGACAACCAAGTAGGAGTTTACCGCCGATAAAATCAATAAAACCAAAAGAAGAAGTCCGATCACATACAGCACCGCCACACCCACAAGAACGCAGGGGGTCATCGACACCACCACCACCACCACTACAATTACCATCAATCAGCGGGACCAAAGTAATCCAACCAAGGTATAATCCCAATCTCTTCACCACCCCACCCACCCCACCCACCCCACCCCTTAGAAGTAGACCTAGTGATAGTGTTAGTATTAGTAGTATTGAGGAGTAATACCATTATTTTGTGAGATATATAAAGTAGTTATATTAATTACTAATAAAAATAAAAGTAAAAATAAAAATATAGTTATATTATAAATGAGTATTAAACCAAGTACCGTAGGAAATTCATCAATACCATTAAAACAAAATAAATCAAATAATCAATCAAGTGTTGTTATGGGTGCTCCTTTTAAACCAGCAAACATGACTCAAGGAAATGCACTTTCAATGTCACGTGCATTATACAATAAAAATATAGTTCAAAATATGGATGGAATTGGTAAATCAAATCCAAACAATTCAGATTTTAAAAAAAAATGGTATGGTTCATCGGGTAATTTAAGTAGTTCTCAATATATTGGATTAAAAAATATTGAGAGTAACGGAAAAAGTAGTACTAATAAAGTAAATACCCAAAATTTTTCGTTTAGTGGACCGGATCAAACAACTGTAAAAAGTGCTTTATTGCGTTGTAGAGGAGGAGGTACAGTTTCTCCTAAAAAAAAGGGAGCATATTGATATATTTAGTATAAAATAACTATTTTTATAGAATAATATAGTATTATAGTATATACTATATTATGGAAACCAACAATAATACTAATAATAGTAATAATAGTATATACAATGACAAGATGATTGTTGATATAAATCAGGATAACGATAGTATAATCGATGATAGCGGTAGTATGAACCAGAATAGTAATAATAAATGTCCACCTTGTCCAATATGTGAAAGTAAAAACGAGGAAGAGAAAGTTGAAAAAATTGGATTTTTGCAAAAATTTTTTTCATTTGGAGATAAAGTAGAAAAAGGACTACAAAACACAGAGGATAAAGTAAAAAATAAAATGGGATATGTAAAAAATAAAATGGGATATGTAAAAAATAACTTAAATAATATGTCAAGTATTATAGCAAATCCGTTTAAGAAGGTCCTCAATAGAGGAGATGCTGATCCTAATACAACAATAAATAGTGAACAAGATGGAGGAAAAAATAGATATCATAAAAGAGTTACGTATAAAAATGCCAATAAAAAGTGTAATAAAAAAAAAAATAGTAAAACGAACAAGAATAAAAATAAAAAAGGTATAAAAAAAATGAAGTCAACCCAAAAAAATAAAAAGATAAAATTCCAAAGGAGAAAATAAATTATAAATTATTATTTTTTATTATTTTGTTTAAACAAAATATGTAATAAAAAATATATTCCTAATAATCCTAAACAACTATAATACACCTGTATTAAAATATCATTTGGCATTTTACTATAATCAACTTTAGAAATATTTAATTTTTTTGATTTTTTAATAGATGAATTAGATATATTTGACTGGAATTCTTCTATTTCAGATAAATCACTTGGTTTCCCATTCGGAAACCAAGAAGAATTCATTAAACGAATATCTCGGTTTGTTACAAATGCAGTATCAAATCCAGGTTTATCTTTTGAGTCTATAGTAGGCATTGTAATTTTTTGACAGGTTGTCCCTTTGCTGCCAATAAATGATAATAATATCTGCATAGGATTCATATTGGATAAGTTACTCATAAGACCAGGAACTAACCCTGTAAATTCTGAACCAAAACTAACACTAGCCATGTTAGGTATAATTTTCATATTTCCATCAGGAACATTATTAATATAAATAGAACGTGTAACTTCTTCACGAGTTTCTTTATCTTTGCATGTAGTAGGAGTTTCAACAAAAAATTTAGTTCCTAATGGTCTACCAGTAGTTGTACTACATTTACCCATTGTATCTCCACAGTTTCCATTAACAAGACCACTAACATATCCGATTAATCCACCAATATCATCTGCTAATGCAGAAAAATTACCATCAGATCTCATATTAAGCATAGCAGGTGATTTTATACGTGAAGCATAATCATAATCTGGTCCAATTATTTTATCCTGCATGTCAGAAACGCCATCATCTTTTTGTGCATCTGCTAATAATCCGGTTTGTTTCATTATTTATTTATTAGTATATAATCCTATTATAAAAAAATTATTTTTTTTTAAAACTATCATTTATCATTTTAAATTTTTCACTTATTTTTAAAAAATCTTTAATTTTATTATTATTTATATCATTTGAATTATTTAATTTTTTATTAAATCCTTCAATCTTATCTCTATCTTTATAATATTTAAAAATATGAAGAAAAATTATAACAATAAATAAAACAATAAGTAATTTTACCAGAATCATTTATATTATAACTAAAGTTTAATTTCTAAAAAATCTCTCTATATAATAAACGATGGCATTAATGACTATCTCTCCATATATCTCATGGAAAAGTATATCAACAAATAGTGCAGTCCCGTCAAACTCAAGACCAGACTTAAATGCAAGTGGACCACATTTTAAGGCACATCCAATAAACCATTGGCGTAAACAATTATTTCCAAATAATAATAGCGGAGCATTAAACCGTAGATCAGGCATTGGTATGCCAATGGATATACCAGGCGGTTCTACTTATTTAGGGGATAATAATAAAAATACGGATTGTTTACTAAATACAACAACTAATACAACTGGAATTAAAGAAAATATCGTTAGATATAATAATACGAATTTCTTATATGATGATCCATCTGGATGTATTACGAAAACATGTAACCCAGTTAGTAAAATAATTAAACGGGGTACGACTATAATTAACAAAGAAAAACCATATTATCCTGATATGAAAAGTTATTTAAGAGCACGTAATAATTTATATGAACAAAAATCAACAGCATTGCCTGTTTCTAGTATAACGTATTTGGATGAAAATGGTAAATTACTTAGTCCAACAAATGATATTAATGGACCACAAGTAAGAAAAACTCAAAATTGTGATAATAATTGTCCAAATTCATCATATTCGTCAAATATATATAAACCAAATAATCAAAATTTTTCTCAGCAAGGAGCAGTTGATAGCAGTTCGCGTATTACTAGGTTGAAATTGAATACAGTTAATAAAAATGCAGCATCATTTAAAACAACATTTGGAACAACTGCTCCAAAATATATGGGAACAAGCGAAACCCCTTATTTTTTAAAATCAAAATATCAAGTGTGTGTGCCTCCTAAAGTAAATGGAAGAAAAATTAAATGTTAAAATAAAATAATTTATAAATATTAAATTTTATTAAATGTATTAAAATAAATAAAAAATATTTATAAATATTAAGTATATATGTCCGAACCTATATTAAATCAAATCCATATAACACCATCTTATACATTTTCAAATGGCAGTGATTCTGGAAATAATTTTAAAGCAAGACCTATAAACCATTGGCGTAAACAATTAAACACAAATATAAAATCTGAAAGACGAATGTCGGTTGGAATGCCGATGGATTTACCTGGCGGAACAGTTGTGTTAATGAATGATAAAATAGACTGTGATACGTGTAATGGTTCTAATAATTTAATTAATACTGTAAATAAAAATATATCATGTAAAAAATGTAATTCACAAAATGTATCTGATATTAATAAAGATAATACAATATATAATACAAATAGTAGTTATTTACAGTCTCGTTGCAAGGGATATGATCAGCATAATAGCACAATAAAAAATAAAGAAATTAAATATTTTGATGAATCTGGACATGCAATTAATAATTCTAATAATAATGACGGACCACAAAATAGAAATAATATTAATTGTGCAATTAATAAAAAAAGTTGTAGAAAAACAATTTATAAACCAAGTAATACACAATATGCGGAACAAGGTAGTGTATCGTCGAGTTCGCGTATACAACGTTTAAAATATAATACATTAAATAATAATGGTGCATCATTCAATTCTGCTTCGGGTGCATTAGGAATTAATAGTGGTAAGTATCAAACAGAACCAAGTCCTTCTTATCATAATAATTTAAAACCTCAAAGTATAATATTTAATCATAGAAGAGGATCAAAAAATAATTGTTCTCCTACATTATCGTCTTCATCGTATAATATGTGTATGTATGAGAATTAAAAAAAAGCACTTACCATACTTTTGTTCTCTTTTTTAATTTTTATTTCAAAAACACATCATAATCAGATCACTCCCATACACCCCTTATCTATATCTATATATGTGCTGCGTCCTAATTTTAAGCTTCGTCGTCGGTATCGCTGTCGTCTTCATCATCCGAGATATCTTCAATGTCGCATGTGTATGGAATGCGAGATGGAGGAGGAGGTGGCATGGCATAATTCTTGTAGATTCGCCAACGAATTGAGTTGAGTGCCTTCACCACCTTGAAGTTTGAAGTACCCCAGAAGAGGAATGTGTTGCTAATTCGGTCGTGCCAAATGAATTCAATCTGGGTAAGATTGGTTGTCATTTTGAAGAAATGACCATCAGTACCAATAACACGGCGTGTCACTTCGCTGTGGGGAGGTGCCGGGATATACCCAAATGTCCATTGAGAACCAGTAGGTGCATTTTCGATTTTCGCTCGAAATACATTGTATTGTCCAATGGCCTGCTCGGTTGAAAACGAACCCGAATTAACAAGTGAATCAAGGTGAAACAAGATTTGCGGGGATTTAACTCGCGCCAAATCATATCTAATTGGCGGAACTACAAATGACTGTTTGTCCTTGTTGGTGGCGGCGGACTGAGTGTAGATAGAGGGAGTTTGATGATGTGCCATATTTGCTGTCTGTTTGCCTGGAGGTTATAGATTAATATTAATAATAAAAAGTTTTCGATTTTATTTTTAATAATTAAATAATTATTTAATTATTTAATTATTTAATTATTTAATTATTTAATTCATAAAAAAATACTTAACATACCTTTTGTTTTTTTATGTGATAATTTATTTTATTTGATTTTTATTTATTCGATTGAGAAATGTTCATTATCTGGTTGAGATCCGTATGAAATTAATTCAGGCAAATCATCATAATCAGTATCTGTATCCGTATCAGAATGTTCTTCATATGTAGGTTTAGATGGAGGAGGAAAAGGAGGAGGCAGTGTCTCGTAACACTTTTGGATTCGCCAACGAATTGAGTTGAGTGCCTTCACCACCTTGAAGTTTGAAGTACCCCAGAAGAAGAATGTTTCGCTAATTCGGTCGTGCCAAATGAATTCAACCTGGGTAATAGTGGTTGTCATTTTGAAGAAATAACCATCAGTACCAATAACACGGCGTGTCACTTCGCTGTGGGGAGGTGCTGGGATATGCCCAAGTGTCCATTGAGACCCATTAGGTGAATTTTCGATTTTCGTTCGAAATATATTGTATTGTTCAATGGCCTGCTCGGTTGAAAACGAGCCCGAATTAGCAATTGCATCAAGGTGACGCAAAATTTGCTCAGAATTAATTCGTGACAAATCATATTTCATTTTTGGAACTGAAAATGTTTTCTTGGTTTTATTCGATGTATTGGTGACGGCAGAGGGTACTTGTTGAAATGTCGAAGTCATGATTAGTTGTTATACTGTAATGTATTATCGTATAATATAATTTAACTTTTTTTCGATTTTTTTATATATTAATATATTAATATATAAAAATATAAACAAAAATATAAAAAAAAATATAAAATATAAACAAAAAGTATTAAATACATTATAAATGACAATATTCTATAGAAGTAAAATACAAAGAATAAATGAAATTAAACCAATTTTAAATAAATTATCGGAACTCAATATTAAAGCATGTGAACATGAAGAAATCCGTGAACTATTGCAAAAAATTCAAATATATATTCAAGAAGGAGAGAAAGTAATAGTTGATATTCCATTTCCAATTGCAGATGTAGTTATTCGTGGTATTTTGGAAATAGATATTAAAAAAAGAGTATGGATAAAATTTACAAAAGATTAAATTAAATTAAATTATTTTAATATACTATATTCTCAGAAATCCATTTTTGGATTTTATCATATGTTGGTGAAAAAATTGTATTAATTCCATTTATATATATATCATAATTTTCATTATTTTTTTCAAGTAATAACAATATTTCATATAAAATAGAAAATTCATGATTACTATAAACAGAGCATATATTTATAAAAATTTCATCGATATTTTTACTTTTTCCATTTTGTTGATAAACGCCATGTTTAACATTAATATCAGTTTCTTCATTTTCATATAATAAATTTGGTTTATCTAATATTAGTCTATATAACTGCAATGTATGCAATAGTGCAGGTTGATCAGTATTCGCATATGTTAGTGATAATTTATCTATGCCTCGTTTACTTAATAGAATAAGTAAATCAAATAAATCAGAATAATCACCATCACGCTCTTTTAAAAAAATATAAAATCGGTTAAACCGAATAATAGCATTAAATAAAAAAAACAAGTCTTCTTTTGTATCTTGGTTATATGAACGCATAACACCTTGTATCCAAGAAGGTTGTTGTATTAAAAGTAAATTATTAGAAATTGTTAATTTAGAACCCTTTGGGCAAAATGATAAAAGTGCTAATTGTGTAACTGCTTGTAATGGTTCTAAAATAATGTCAAATCGTTCTTTTTTTTTAGTATCATAATTCATTAAACTATATAATTGTAGTAGTTTATCCATTATTAAAATATATATAATAACTTTATATGTTTTTACTCCTAGTACTATATTTTCCAATCCTATTTTGATTGGATAAAAATAAGTTATTATTAAAAATGGTACTAGTATACGGAATATCGTATTTTTGACACCAATTAATACATTTTTGAATATTTTTCTTTTTTAAATGTTCTATTTTTTCATAATTATTAATATTATCAATTAAATAAATAGTTGAAACGATAGTATCTATTTGCTGTTGTCCTAAAATTGAGTTAATTTCTTCAATTTTGTTTGTATAAATATATGGTATATCAAAGTTAAAAATTGAATTGTTAATAACAGTGTTATTATTTAATTCTATTTTTTGTAAAATTTTATAAAATAAATTAAAGTAATTATCAACATTATTGCATTGAAAATTTTTGCATACTATATATTTTTCAGAATTAGCAAAACGACTTGTATTTGGTTTAATAATGTGTATATTTTCATAAACATTTGAAAGTAAAAATAAAATGTCAATAGAAAATCGTGTAAAAATATCATACATTTTTAATATAAATGTTCCTCCTTTTTTTTGCATACAAATAGCAAATGAAACTTGAGATAAAATAAGTGTATTACATATTTGTTCCTGTAATGGATAATGATATGAAAAATCAAAACCTCCATCTCCAGTGATTATATCATGATGATTTTTATATTTATTATAACAGTATTTTAAGTTGCTTGATCGTGTAATATCGCCATTTTTTTCAATACCGGTTTCAATAAAAACATTACTATTATTATCTAAAAAATGTTTACTTTTCTTCCACCCTGGTACATTATGATTTGAATCATCAATCAATGTCATGCCAATATATTTATCATTTGGATTATTTCGCATATATGAAAGTGCTTCAATAAATCCGCCAGGACCTTCTGCAAGATGAAAACTATTACATTCTGCATTAATATTTTTTAATATTTCCAAAGTTTTACATATTTCAATCATTTTAAAAAATGATCTTGAAATAGGTTTAAATGTAGAAATTGATTGTTTTGTATTTGGTATAATTGTATGAATATATTCATACGGGTTAGTACATTTTTTATATCGATCCCATTGATCAATCCGATTATCAATCAATTCTTTTGTTTTATGTAGATATTTATATAATGTTTTATTAATTATTATAGGTTCATCGGAGTTTTTTTTTTCTTGCAATGATGATAATACTGTTTCTAATAAAAGGTTATTTATAATTAACTGATTATTTTGTAATGGTTGTAATAAAAAAATATTCATTATTAAATATGTTATTAAATATAAATAACATGTTTTTATGTAGTTATACAAATATTTACTATTAAATATATATTAATTCTTAACTAATTTTATAGTACGGTTAAGTGGTTTAATAACTGGTTTGACTGTATCTTTATCGGAACTTGATATTTTTTTAGTTTTACCTAAATTTTTACGACTAATTTTAACTGTACCGGTTTTAACCACATCAGGTACTTTTGATTTTTCATGAGACGACTCGATTGTTTCTTTAATAATTTGTTTGGATGTGGGATCAATACTAGATTCTGATAAATCATCGACGACTGCGGTTTTTAAATTATCTGAAACACTAGAAATATTAGTAATTTTTCTTATTTTTTTATAAATAAAATATCTATTTAAAAATGATATTGTTCGTTCTTCTTCACTCATATGTGAAGCATCTCCATATGATTTATGAATAAACTCATCTTTTTGTATGTCTTCATTCATTTTATTAAATAATTCTTTAAATGATCCAGTTCCATTTTTAATAGATGATTTTAACTTTTCAAGTTCTTCATTTGAAACCAATACAAATCCATAATTTTCTAAAATACGTGTTAAATAAGTGTAATTTACCAAATATTCTCTAAATGTTTTATTAATCGATTCTTGAAATACGTCAATTGCATATCCAATGCATGTTTCATCATCATTGTATTCATTATTATCATATTTTTTAGTAACTTCCCATATTTTTTGTTGTTTATTAGATTGAGATGACATAATAACATTTGATTCATTTTGCTCATAATTTTTAAGCATATTGAACACTTTTTCGCCATCATAACTTGTACCAATAAAGTATCCTCCTTCTTTTGTTACCTCAGAAACATTTTGTAAGAAATTTTGTAGTGTTTCTTGATCTTTAAACATATAATGAATAGCAAATTGAATGGAACAAATATCAAAACCGTCTGATGCAATTCCATAATTTTTATAAACACCTGGTCCAAGTATTTTTATGTCTTTTGGACCTTGCCCAAACACAGCACGTGTGATTTGTTTATCCTTATCACTTACTATCCCAGTAGTTTTACGAATATTTACACTTGAGTTACCATTAACAAATAATGCAGAAGGAATTGTTTTAAATTTATGTTTATTTGTAATATAACGTGCACATGCACCATTTTTTCTATTATGAATATTATCTCTTGCTATATCAATTCCAAATACAAACTTTAATCTGGACTTAATCCATTTAGGCCAATCGCCTCCTTTTCCAACTGCTAGATCAATTAATGTATTTCCTGGTTTTGATATAGCATTAATGAGACTTTTTTTAACATATAAATTATGAAAATCTCTTAATCCCTGTGTCATAGAAATACCCGAATTTGTATTATAATAAACATCATCATCACTTAACTGTTCATGTATATTAAGTCCAGAAGTAATCATTGAATGAGTAACCGGGTTATGAATTGTTTGCCAATTACTATTAGCAACATGGTAACCATTCCCATAATTTTTAACTCCGTTTCGTAACTGAGCAGTTTTATCATATCTCATTCGCATAGGAATCCATTGCCAATGTTTATCACGATGCATCTCATATCTAAATTCAACAATTGAATTATCTTCAATAATTTCATTATTTTCAGTATACATTTGTTTACTATTATTTGTATCATTTATTTTAATATTGCATATACCTGTATCATGATCATATGGTTCAGTTGGGAAAAATTGAGCAGGTACATAATTACTACGATTATCCTCATTCTTCATGATTGGTAATTTATCATCTATCATACTTTGATATGGATTTATAAACCCATGTTTTTCATTATATTCGTCAATACCAACACATAGAATAACTGTTTTAAATTCTTCAATTTGAGAATTGGATAGAACATTAACACCTTCATTAAACGTAGAACCAATCATATCAGTTCCATCTTCATTTTTTTTTATAGAAACAAGAAAATCAATTGTATTAAATTGTGGCGGTTTCCATTTAAATGATTGATCCCATGTAAACTTGGTAGGTTTAACATATTGACCTACTGTATTTGTAGAAACTCCATAATTAGAAGGTGTGAAAATAAGACCATCTGTTTCATATTCAAAAATTCCATTAGTTTCTTTTGTTAAAATTTTTTCACAGCATTCAAAAATACTTTCACTACTATTAGCAACATAAAATTGTTTACATATAATATTTAATGGGATTGTTGTAGATTCTTTAACAACAGATACTGCATAAATATTTTTAATAAGTTTTTCCAATAGAGGTAAACGAAAGTTTGTTAAAACAACTTCAGAACTATCGTCACTATTAGATACGAACGCATTCGACCGAATATCTTTTCCATTAATATAATAAATATCAAATGCAGCATACATATTAATAAATTTTTTATTTTTATTATATAAAATATGCTCTCCGTCAATTAGTGTATTCCATATTTCTTTATTTTTAGATAGAACTCCCGTAAATTGAATACTCATGTTTGTGTTTATTAAATAAATTTTTCCATTTGGATCAATAAATAATAATTTGCGTTCTCCATCTGCTTTATCTGTAACAGTATACGAGTTACGAATATTTGTAATATTTGAATCAGCATTTAATGGTCTAATATTTTCAATTTTTAATGTAACGGAGGAAGGACCAACAAAATTTGATGCATTAACGCGTTTATAGGGATCATACTCTTTTCCCCATAATAATTTCATATAAGAATCTAAAATATTAGTTTTTTCATTAAAACCTATAGGATAGTTTGTTTCCTGTATACCTGCTAAAATATATTTTATAACAGGTTTCAAAACATTATTATTAAGAATATCTGGTGTATTAAATAAACTCCCAATACCGACATTATTGTTTAATACTTCAATTTCAATTTCGTATTTTTCTTCAGAAGTAAATACGCCTGAGTCATGAATGTTATATTCCGGAATATAAAAACGATTATCTTTTTTGTTGGATTCTTTTACAATACTAATATCAATAATAATAGGAAATGAATTATGACGAAATTTAAATCGGTTTAAATAACGAAATGTTTTTTTTTGTTTATTCCAATTTTCTAACATAGTAATAATAGGAGATGAATTTGTGTCAACCTTTTCTTCTTTGTTGAGTGAAACACGATAATTAAAATCTCTGAAATCAACTGATGAAAAATCATTATCTTTTAAACGGTGTTTTTTAATATGATTTATATCATTTGAACTAATTGAATCAAGTTTATTTGTTTGACAATATTTTCGAATATTTTGCAATCCATTAATTTCCGTTCGAATATTAGACATAAATAATTTGTTTGTCCTTTGATCAGTATATTCTGATTGAATACGTAATAAATACTCATTTTTATCTTGATAAAATCCAGAAGATAATATTTTTTTAATGACATTCTCATGTTGAATTTTTGTAATATTATTATGTTTCCCACCGATAGTTCCAAATTTTACTTCTAATTCCATTTCTTCTTTAGATGAATCTTTTGTAACATTGGTTAAATATATATTTAATAATTTAATTAAATCATCTTTACTGTTTTTACTTGTATGTTGTATGTGTTCTTTATGTTTTAATCCAGAAGTTTCCATAGTAGACCTATTAGTTTTTGGATTTTCTGACATCCTTATATATAATTATTAATGATAATAATTATATATTTATATGATAATCAATTTTATCTTTTATTTTAATATTTTAAATTATTAAAAACTTATTACTTATTAATTTAATAACTATAACTGTTGTAAAATACCTTCATATAATTGTTTTTTTGTTTTAGATTTAATTTTTCCATTTCCATCTTTACTATTTTCTATATTTGTTTCTATACATAATTTTTTACAAATATCATGTAATTCAGATAATGAATATGATGCAGGAGTTTTTAATGGTTTTTTAATATTTTCAATATACCAGTAATTATCATTTAAATCATTTAAAAAATCATTTTGGTTATTATCATCATTTAAATCAGTTGTTAATTGTTTAATCCATTTAATACAATTTTCTTTTTTATCATTTTGAATAATAATAGCTTCTTTGGTCTCACTATTTGATTCCGGGATAAATAATTTACAAAATTTTCTACCATAAACATAGGTAATATTTATGTTATAAACTAAACATAATGCGTATAATCCTTTTAATGAAATAATTGAATTATTTACTAAATCGTTTTCTAACTCACTTCTTTTTAATTTTAAATGTTTTAAAATATCTTTAATTTTTTTTAATTTTTCAACCGTTTCAATTTTAATTTGTTTCTCAATAGAAAATGAGTTTGTATGATTTAGTTCGTACATATCATAACCATTAAGAATAACATAAAAACACCAAAATAATTTATCTTTTTCGTTAGGTATAAATAGATTTGTTTTGGTAACCTTTTCGGTAACCTTTTCTGTAACCTTTTCGGTAACCTTTTCTGTAACCTTTTCTGTAACCTTTTCTGTAACCTTTTCTGCATTAAATGAATTTAGTTTAGACATATTATCATTTTTATAACCATTGTTAAAATTTTGTTCATTAAATTGATATTTTTGTAATTTATTAGTTAATTCGTGTAAATTAATATTGTCATTGTCAATACTTTTTAGAATCGAAACCATTTAACTAATGTGTTTGTTATACTTTATTAAAAAATAATCTTTATTATTTAATATAATTATATATTAAAAAATATATGACTTATATTTTAAGTAAAATAACTTTCTTGAATTATATTTTTTTCAGTTTCTATTATATTTAATCGTGACTGCTGGTCTTCTACATATTTAATGTATTTTTCTAATTCATCCAATATTTCCTTGGATAATTCTGTTAAATTAATAAATGTTCCATTGTTATTTTCATTTGGTTTTACTGATGGAAAATCATTTAATAATCTTAATATTTCAATCTGATGGCATTTTTCCATAGTTTCAATAGATTTTTTAATTTGATCAAGCGATGTCATTAAATGTATTAGTAATATTAGATAATTATATTTAAATATATAAAATATTATTATCTATATCTCTCATAATGTTAATTTGTTTTTAGGTGGTTTTACTTTAATTTTCCCTTTAATGACTGGTTTTTCTTTAATTTTTAACGTAGGGTTTAACACAATAGAATCATTATCTTGTTCATCGTTTATATTTTCTAATTCCGGATAGTCAATAACCATCGTTTTAACAGTTGTATTATTAGTATTGGTATTTGTATTTACATCTGTCAGTTCTGCAATAATAGAAATATAAGAATCATATAATTCAAAACGATGTCCTATAACTCGAACTTGTATAGTATCGTTTTCTTTAACATTTGAAAACATATCATTACTATAATTATGATCTCTGGCAATAAATATAATAACAGGAGAAGGAGACTCATTTAGTTCTGCTTTAATTCCTGCCTTATTAATATTTTTTGCAACACATGTAATAAACATACCATCTACTGGAAAACATGTATAGCATTCAAAAACAACATCAAACACAACATAATTACTTTTAATAATTCCACTTGAAAATGTTAACACTTCAACTGAACCTTGTTTTATATATCCTTCTACAATACATTTTCCTTCGATTTGAGAGGCAATTTTATTGGTTAATGCTTCTATTAAATTATTACCAATATTAACTATACTTAATGAAACTTTTTGCGTGATTAAAACTTTACAATACAGTTCATTATTAATTGATTTTGAACCTTTTTTTAACTGCTTTATTTTTAGGTGTGAACTATTTCGATCCATCTTAATACTATAACTACTGATATTATTTTTAAATAAATAATCAATTTTAATTATTATATGTAAAATAAATAATAAAATTTATTTCTTCGGTTTTTTATCAATATTTGTAAGTATTGTTTCAGAAGGGTTAAGTATCCATCGTTTTTTATCCTTTAATTCATTGTCGTATATTCTTAAATATAATTCTTGGATTATACAGATATCTGATTGAATTATACCTTTTGTTGAATATATATTTTCTCCTATAATTTCTGTTAACATTTCAATTCCTTTTGTTTTAGATTTTTGGTCACATCTTGATCCAAGGTCGAGAATTTTATTTCTATCTTTTGTTTTAAACACTATATAATCATCATTTTTAAAATTAATCATAAATCCAATAATATTATTTAATGAATTAATTATAGTATCTCTTTTCATATTTATAGATTCTTTTAAATCTTTTAAATCTTCCGCTTCAGCAATATACCATATATTATCATTATGTTGTTTTACAATAACAACCTGTTCTAATTTGTCTTTCCATATTAACCCCGTTATATTATTTTTACCAGTAATTAGTTGTTTTTTAATATATTTATTAATATATTTATATATTTTTTCTTCATCAGAATCATATTCTTTATTTTCATAAATATTATTCAACAATAAAATCATATCTGTTGCATTTAATTCATCTATAATATGTTGAGTAATTAAATAATGTATAGTTTCTTCATTTATACCATTTGTAATTAATTTATCTTTTTGTTTATTACATAATTTGTACCAATTTTGTTCATCGCTTTTTTTTAATGTTTTTGTGTTAACAATTATAGGGTCTGGAGGATTAATTGCATTTTTATAATTTTTTTGTAATTTACTAATTAAATCTATAATATTATCTTTTTCTTGGTCATTGACTAATATACTATCTTTTGGTTTATTGATGTTCATTTTTACAATAATTTTTTTATGTTTTACATCTAAAGGGACTGAACGATCAAATATACTTATTTTTTTATCATTGATTTCAATTGGTTGAAATAAATATAGATCATTTATATTTATTAAATGTCCTATTCTTCCATATTTATCGGTTATATGCTCATTTTCATCTTCTATTAATTGATGTAATGCAGTATTAATTTGCTCAGTTTTGTATATATTTTTTGTATTTAATAATCCAATTATATCTTCTTTATTGTAGAAAAATCTCTCTTTCATTAGTTGTTTAATTTTAAAAATAATTTTATCTGTATTAACCATGATATAATCTTCATTGTATGAATCCATAGAAACAATATTATTATCGGTATCATTATCAGCATCAGTATCATTATTGGATTTACATTTATAATCACATTGTTCCATATAATCACACATAGAAGAATATGGTTTATCCCCTACTTTATAATTTTCAATATTTATCCCACTTGATAATTCTAATGTAATTGGTTTTACTCCATTATCTTCCATATTTTCTTCAGTAAAAGATGTTTGTCCTTTATTCAACATACAATCAACTGAATTTTCTTTTAATAATCGACTAATTTTTCCAATTTGTATTGATTTCAATTCTGCAAAACGATATATATATAAATCAACTGTTTCGTTAGATTTGTATTCATCTAATTGCAGTGAAGCATATAAATACAATTCTACATTTCTTTTTTTAAGTGGAAGTAATTTATGACTACATGTTCTAATTGCTCTACCAAATATTTGTTCCATGCGATTCATATTGTACCAAGGTTCTAATATATGAACTTGTCTGATGAATTTTAAATCTAATCCTTCTGTTCCTGTTTGCGATATTAATATTACTTTTACCTTATTACCATTTATATTATCATCATTTATTGCCATTTTTATGTCATTTAATGGATTTGCAGATAATCCTTTATCCCCTGTTATCATAACATAATGTAAACCTTTTGTTTTTTTAGTTACCTTGTCAGCAAATAGTGAATTTTGATTTCCTGCTCTTGAAAATCCAATTTCTTCAAGTGCCAATGCAAGTGGCACTAATCCTGCATCTATATACTGAGAATAAACTAGAACAATACCGGTTGATTTTAATATATTATCGCATATTGTTTTTATTTTATTACTATATTTCCCAATATTATCTGATGAAAATATTCTTCCATATTTTTTTAATATGTCTGAATTATAATTAAAATTACTTCGAGTATGTATGGAAGTATCTTCGTTCCAATTCATAATTCGTTTTAATCCTTGACCTCCTATAATTTCATTAACACTTAATGTTTTATCGCCATTATCCAATCCTTCATGAGGATAAATAATATTTAATCCTTCAAGTGGTTGCTGTAATGTAGTATAACCAAATGTTTCAATATTTTCAATATTTGCTATTTTTTCTATTATATAACTATACCCTTTTTGTTGGTATTCTCCTGTATTAACAATATACAATGGTATATATTTTATTCGTTTATCTTCACTTAACTGCGATGTTCCATTAATCTGTAACTGAGGATAAGGTATATTTCCGCCAATATTATCAAACGTAAAATCACTTGCGAATGTGCTTGGCCATACTCTGTACGGAAATGTATATGGATTTTCTCCTCTAACAAACGATATATATCCAGTTGATTTACGTTCTAATAATTCCTTTCCATCCTTTTTAAATTCACCATTTTTATCAAAAACATCTCTTGAATCTATTGTAGACCTATTATCATTCATATTCATTAAATTAATAAGCCATATTATTTCTTTATATGTATTAAACATAGGTGTTCCAGATAATAACAATAATCTTAGATTTGATACATTTTTAACCAATTTATATAATTCTTCTGCAACTCTTTTATCTTTATTATCATCTGATATGCGAATATTATGTACTTCGTCAATAATAATTAAACTGTTTTTATAAACTTTTCTTAATTTATTTCTTATTATATTTTGTATTGTTTTTTCATTTGTAATCGTTGAATCGTCTATTTTACTTACACGTGTAATTTCATTTGCAAATTCAACATAACCATAAAATGAATAATATGTGTCAATTAATTTATTAATTTGTTTAATTACATTATCTTTTGTAAGACCTTTCATATTCATCGGATTTATTTCTTTTAAAAAACGATTTCCACTACATGAGCGAATATTCCATAATCCATCAACTAACTTAAGTTTATTTTTATCAAATAACTGAAATCTAAAATTTGTTTGAACATTTGGCGAAGCTACGATTATAATTTGACTTGAAATTCCAATATTTATTATATAATCTCTCATTTCTTCTGCAACACTGATGGCAGAACATGTTTTCCCACTCCCTAATCCATGATATAATAGAAGACTATTATAAGGTGTATTGAATGATAAAAAATTTCTAACAAACATTTGGTGAGGAGCTAATTCAAAATCAGAATTACATAATAAATTAGAATGCTCTTCTATATCTGTAAAAATATCGCCGATATATTTATTATCGTTAAATTCTTTTCGTTGTGTAATTTTTTCATTAAATTTTGGATCATTTAATGTTGGATATAAAAAATCATATTTTTTATTTAATTTTAATTCGTTTTGTTCATCAATCTCTCTTTTATTTAATTTAATATTTTTAATTTTAACGTCATTGTCCGAATTACTATCTGCACCTGCATCTTCATCTTCAACTTCCTCATTGTCTTGCGTTATAACATCTGAATTCTCCTCATTATCTTGAGTTATAACATCTTCATCATCGTCAGAAGTAACATCTGCATTTTCCTGATTATATTCGAACATAATATCTGCATCTTCAACTTCCTCATTGTCTTCGGTTATAACATCTGAATTCTCCCCATTGTCTTGCGTTATAACATCTGAATTCTCCCCATTGTCTTGCGTTATAGCATCTGCATTCTCTCCATTGTCTTGCGTTATAGCATCTGCATTTTCCTGATTATCTTCGAACATAATATCTGCATCTTCAACTTCCTCATTGTCTTCGGTTATAACATCGTCTTCATTAATTTGTCTTATATCCTGTAATTGTTCTTCATTGATTTTTTTTTTAGGACGACCGACTGTTTTTTTTTCTTTTATTTCAGTCCTGGATAATGAAGTTGCAATTGTGTTTTTTTTCCGTGTCTTTCCTTTGTCATTACGTGTTTTTCGCTCTCTTGCATTTTTTAATGTTTTTTTTAATTGAGATGTCAATTGTACCATTACTTTTTTAGGACGACCAACTGGATTTTTTTCTTTTATATCAGTCCTGGATAATGAAGTTGCAATTGTGTTTTTTTTTCGTGTCTTTCCTTTGTCATTACGTGTTTTTCGCTCTCTTGCATTTTTTAATGTTTTTTTTAATTGAGATGTCAATTGTACCATTACTTTTTTAGGACGACCAACTGGATTTTTTTCTTTTATATCGGATTTAGAAACATTTTTTGGAACACATTTATTAATTGATTTATCACAAAATGATTTTCGTGGACAACGTTTTGGCGGAGGTGGACAATTATTTTCATTGTCATCGTTCATTTCTACTATATAATCTATATAAATTATATTATATTTATTTTATAATATAATAACTATAAAATAACTACAAATATAGTATATTTAAATATTTATTATATCATAATTAGTAATTAAATCATTAACACGGGTTAATACATCTTTTTTTTCTAAATTATAATTTCTAATGCTATTAATTGCATTATCAAATGTTTTCCATTCCATTTTACTTACTTCGGTAGTTTGATACATTGTTTCATTAATATTTTCAAATGGCATATGTGCTACATAATATTTATGTTTATACGACTTATAGTTTGAACCAGTAAAAATTTCTTCAAATGGTATTAAATTTTGTAAAATATTTATAGACAATCGAGAAATTCCAGTTTCTTCTTCAAATTCTCTTAAAGCACATGATATATCTTTTTCTTGGTTATTATGACGTCCTTTTGGAAACCCCCATTCAGTTTCATTCCATTGTACTATATTATTACTATAAGAAATCAATGATTGTAATGAATAATCAATATTATTTACAGTAATTCCATGTTTTAATTGATCAAATTTTTCTCTAGAATTTTTCTCTTCACTTCTATATTGCGTATTTATATCATTACCCCATAGATTTTTCCATAATGTATCAAAATCATTAGTTAATATACGAGTTTTCTCATCAATTGTCATTTCTGATATAATATTATTTAAATATACATTACTATATATGTTGTATTTACCACGCATAAATTCAACATACCCAATAGTATCTTTTCTACGTATCATTAAATATTCATATTCTTTCATTGTTTCATTAAATCTGTATACAATAATACCAACACTTGTGATTGGTTGTTTACATTGATAAAAAATATGCCCATAAATTCCACAATTATTACAAAAATATGTATTCGATAAATTATTCATTATTTTTACTATTATAAGTTATATTCTATATGTTTTTATATTGTTTAATATAATGGCATTAGATCCAAAAATATGGGGTCCCTATTATTGGTTTGTATTACATACAATTTCATTAACATATCCATTAAACCCGAACGAAACAATAAAAAAAAAATATTATGATTTTATTCATAACTTGCCGTTATTTATACCAATCTCAACATTTGGCAATAGATTTAGTGAAATATTGGATAATTATCCAGTAACTCCTTATTTAGATTCAAGAGAATCATTTACAAAATGGATGCATTTTATTCATAATAAGATTAATTCGTATATAGGCAAGGACGAAATAACAATGGATGTTGCAATGGTAAGATATTATGAACACTATAAACCAAAGGCAGTTAAATACAAAGAAGAGAGAAAACGAAGAGAGAAATATATTTTTGCAATAGTTATTGTAATTATTCTATGTTTGTCCATTTATTTCTATAAAAAATAAATTGTTATATGTATAATAATATATAGCATATAATATGAACAAAAAAACACATAAAAATATATATACAACAAATAATAATAGAAAGACTCGAAAAATAGGCGGTAAGTCAATTTCATCAGGTTCATATGGTTGTGTTTTTAGACCATCATTAACGTGTGAAAACGCAGATAGCAATAAAGCGGATGATATTAAAAAAGGAAATTTTATATCAAAGTTAATGTATAATGATGAGGACTTTGATACAGAAAAACAAGTAATGGATAATCTTAATAAAATATTAGGTGAATTACCAGATATAAATAAAAAACATTTTTTGGTATCAAATACCACTACATGTACACCTTCAAAATTCAATGATGAAGAATTGGTTGATTTTAATAATGTATGTGATATATTTTCAGATAAAAATATAAACGAGTCTAATATTAATAGTAATTTAGACAAATTAAAAATAATTAATATGCCTGATGGAGGTATAGAAGTGGCAACACAAATTAAAAATATAATTGAAATAAACGAGAGTGAAATAGAAAAAAAGTATAAATCATTTATAAAATTGAATAATAGTTTAATAACATTATTATCAAATGGTATAATACCTATTAATAAACTAAATTTAAATCATTATGATATTAAAGGAAATAATATGTTAATCAATGATGACGGTATTGTACGTTTAATAGATTGGGGATTAGCAATTCAAAATGACGGAAAAAATATTCCGGATGACCTAAAAAAAAGTATATTCCAATTTAATACTTTATTTAGTAACCTATTTTTTAATAAAGATTTAACAAGTATGATACCGGATGAATACAAAAAGATAAAAGCATCCGAACTTTTATACAATGAACAATCAGGACAAACAAAATTATTAAAAATAGTTGCAGTTAACTTATTGAATAATCTTATGCATAATAATAATGATGGACATTTTAATGTAATTAAAGATATATTGCATAAAATTTATAAAATATATGCAATAGAGAATGGTTATAATAAGTTAGATTATGATATATTAATTGAAAATACAATAATAGATTATATAACGGCAGTATTAATAAAATTTGTAGATAGTAATGGAATATTTAAAGAAGATAAATATTTTTTTGAAGTATATCAAAAAAACACTGATATATTAGGATTTTTAACAGTATATATTAGATTTATAGAAAAAGGTATTGATTATAGTCAGACTATACCAAAAAAAGAACATTCACAAATATATCGAATGGATAAAGATATTATAAACGGAATATGTAGGATTATAATACAATATTGTTATAGTACAACATATGCAATAAAGGAAATAAATATAAATAAATTAATAAAAGAATTAAAATCATTAAATAAAATCGCTGAATCTATAATTAAAAAATCCACCAATACTACATCCATACCTATTAATATTTATAATTCAGATGTAAAACATAATAATAACAAACATAATAATAGCAAACATAATAAGAGTATCAAATTTGGATTTTCTAAACGTAATAGTGTGATCGATGATAATAAATTTGGATTTTCATTATAGTTATAATAATTATAAATGATAATAATTTATATAATAAATAAAAAAAAATTATATTTATTATATAAATGAAAGTAGAACTATTAATAATATTAATTACTGTATTTTTCATAGCAAATGTATATACAGACGGTAAGTATGTTAAATTGTTAAAGTCATGGAAAAAATATTACCAAATGGCAGGTATTGGGTTTGTAGGATTGTCAACATATCTTTTTATGAAAAAAAATCCATCGCAATCAAAAAGTTTATTAACACATGCAAATGGCATAATAAAATATATGCCAATTGACAAAGAATCAAGTGATATATTAACACCTTTTTTAAATATGTCGCAAGGAAATAATAATAATAATAATATGAGTTATCAAGAAAATGTATTATTAAATTCTGGAAGAGTAAATAATACAAATCCAAATACAAATACAAATGGACAACAAAAACCAACTAAACGCTCAGTAAGTGAAACAAAAAAGAAGTATGTAGCTTCACAACAAGGATGGAAATGCGGCGATTGTAAAAAACAGTTACCTGCTTGGTTTGAAGTACATCATGCAACTAGTCTTGAAAATGGAGGATCAAATCATATTGACAATTTAGTTGCATTATGTAGAGATTGTCATGGAAAAGCAACCGCATTTGAAAATTTATAATTTTAAAATTAATAAACAATGCCTATAAAATAAAAATAACTGTTTATAATAGTAAACAATTATAATAATGGATTCAAAAAAGAAATCATTTTATGATATTAATTTAAGTGAAACGATAAATTCAGGAATAAATAATGCAAAAGACATTAAATTAGATTTAGATGATAATGTTAAAAAAATTAAAGACAAAGTAGAACGAATCGGAGAGAAAGAAATAAATTTTGATTTTATCACTAGAATAACAAGATCAATATATATAAATCCAAATAAATTAGCAAAACTAGAAATGTTACAATATATAATGTTTATTATAATAATATATTATTACAATCCGTTAAATATTACAACAGAGCATCCATCATTTACAAAGTTATTAGTATTGACTGTATCATTTGCATATGTTATGTTATTTTTCTTTATTCGATTGAAAATAGATGCAGGAGAAGATATTGATTTTATTGAACCAACTGAAAAAGGCACAATAATAAAATATATATCAGTCATTGTTTTTTTTATTTTATTTATGTTAATTATTCAGTCTACATTATGGTTATTAATTAATACAAAACTGTCAAAATTGTTAGAACATTCTATGTCAATAATTATAGTTACTGTATCACTTAGTATAGTATATCTATTTATGAAAAAAACAATTGATACATTTAAAAATGAAAAAGGTCATAGGTTTTCATCATTGTTACTTAAAATTATTATGTATATACCTTGTTTGATTGTTGATATTATTGAAAAGATAAAGTATGAATTTAATTTAACAAGTAAACCTGTATGGATTTTGATTGGTATGGAAATAGTATTCATTTTAATATGGTTGATATTACCATATATTTTTGATAAAATAACTAATTATAATGGATTAAAATTAATTAACCAACCTATTAATTTAAATAAAGAATATACTATAGGAAATTATCAAGATTTGCATAAATTAGAAAAAACAGATCCTTATGATTTATCAAATATAATTGATAGTTATAATAAAAAGAAAAAAAATAGGAAGGAAAAAGAAGAAAATAATATATTAAATTATAATTTAAACTATAACAAAAATAAAGAGTGTGATATTGATGATAATAAAGGATGGATGTATAAAATTAAATCTGGTTTACATGATATTTTGAACAAAATTTTTAATTTAAATATTAATTTTGATATTAACCAGCAATTTAAAGAAACTGATTATAGAAGATATAAATATAAATATTCATTATCGGGATGGTTTTATTTAAACCCACAACCACCAAACACATCATATAGTTATTCTAAATATACAAATATAATTAAGTATGGTAATAAGGTTAGATTAGAATACAATGGTAAAAAAAATTATTTAAGAGTTATGGCAGAAAAAGCATCATTAAATGAGGATGATAATAGTAAGAATGAAGACATTGAAGTATTTAAAACAAAAAATGTTTTTCATCAAAAATGGAATAATGTAGTTATTAATTACGATAATGGATATATTGATGTTTTTTTAAATGGAATTTTAGTAGGTTCGTCAGTAGGCATTGTACCATATATGCATGAAGATAAAATTATCGTTGGAGCAAATCAAGGATTATACGGTGGTATATGCAATGTTTTATATTATGAAGAACCATTAAGTAAAAACCAAATTTTAATGAATTATAGAACTTTACGTATTCAGGAAATTCCTTATATTTATAGTTTATCAGACGATGTTAGTTTAAATTTTGAAAGAAAAGAAAACAACAAAAATTTATTATTGAATGATTTAAAATCTATGGTAGGAGCATAAAAACAATTATTTATTATTTTTTTAGAATATTATAGAATATAGTTAATTTCTATTCTATAATATATATAACAATGGAAATAAAACAATTAGTATTATTATTTTTTGTGTTAATTGTTATAATATATTTAATAGTTAATACATTTTCAAGTACAACCCATCTTACAAAAATGGCAAAAGCAAAAGAAGTCCAAACGATTTCTAGTGAAACCTTGAAAAACAAGAGTAATTCTAGTAATTATACCTATTCTATGTGGATGTATATTGATGACTGGAATTACCGATTCGGAGAAGATAAAATTGTTTTAGATAGAAAAAAAGGACCTACTGTTGTTTTAGGAGATAAACCAAATACATTAAAGGTGTTGGTTAAATATTATAGTGATCCATCAGATTTAAATGCAAATAAAATCAAATCCGATGATTCATGGAAAGATTTAGATGCTACAAATGCTGCATGTGATGCATGTAATTCTGGGTTTAGTTGTGCATGTAATGATTGCCAAAAAGGAATTCCAAAAAAAAATAATAATAATACTAACGATACAGATAGATTAAAAACCCCCGACGAATACTTTTCAGATGATGCAAATTCTACAGATCATCAATGTTTAGTTGAAAATATACCAATTCAAAAATGGGTTAATATAATTGTTAGTGTATATGGACGAACGTTAGATATATATTTAAATGGTAAATTAGTAAGAACATGTGTCATTCCAGGCGTTCCTAAGGTAGATAATAATTTAAATTTAGATATTACTCCAAATGGAGGATTTAGTGGATGGACGTCTAGTTTTAAATACTGGTCTAAATCATCAAATCCACAACAAGCATATAATATATATAAGGATGGGTTTGGTGGAAGTATTTTAGGAAACGCTTTAAGCAAGTATCGATTGCGATTTTCTATGATCAAAGATAATGAAGTAAAAAGTAGTTTTGAGATTTAATTAAAACGAATGATGTCCAATTATAATACATAATAATGATTATATATTAATAAGTTATACGATAATATAACTTATTAATAAAATACAATATATTTTATATCTTATATTTATATATAATTAAATGGAAAATTTGAAATCAAACTTTAATAATTATTCATCAAATCGTTATATTAGTGGAAGTAAGGAGTTTTTACAATCAAATAGTATTGTAGCAAAATTTGCATTTCTAATTTTAGTACTGATTGTATTTATGATGTGTTTAAGAATTGGGTCATTTATTTTAGGTAAAATTCTATCACATGATAAAAATCCAGTTTTAATTGATGGAATGATAAATGCTAGACAAATGATGATAATACCGCAAGATCCTTCAAAAAAAGGTTCAGTGCCAATTCTCCGTTCAGTAAATGAACGCGAAGGTATAGAATTTACATGGTCTGTGTGGATATTTGTAAATGATTTTGGTATAAAAGAACATGAAATGAAACATGTATTTCATAAAGGAAATGATAGATTAGAAGAAGGCACTAATTTTCCTAATAATGCACCTGGTCTTTATATAACACCTCGTATAGAGAACGGTAATAAAGGTGATATGGCAGGATTAAAAGTTATAATGAATTCATTTGAAAAAATAAATGAAGAAATTACAATTACTGATTTACCGTTACATAAATGGGTTAATGTTATTATTAGAATATCTAAACAGAATAATTTGGATGTATATATAAATGGATCATTAGTTAAACGTCATATATTATCAGGTGTCCCAAGACAAAATTACGGTGACGTATATGTAGCAATGAACGGAGGATTTGATGGAAATATATCTGATCTACGATATTTTGAAAAAGCAATCGGAACAAGTAAAATACAAAGTTTATTAAAAAAGGGTCCATCTACTAATATTGTTGGCAGTGATATGAATGTTACTAACAAAGAAAAAAAATATTTATCTACAAGATGGTACATGAAAACCGCAACAGATACATTTTAATTTTTCCAATGACAATCTATATCTCCTTCATTGTATTCTGCACCTGAATAATCTAACCATTCATTTAATGTAAACTTTAAATAATCGTAAGGTAATGTATAATTTTTATATTCCATATCAAAACCATATGATGACATTTCATAATAATGTTTTAAGGCATCTTCACTTTTCATAATATTCAAAAATTCATTTACTGTATGTATTTCAGATTCATTTGATCCAATTCCACTATACCTTATATATGGCATTATAATTGATATATAAATAATATATATATATATATCAATCTTTATATTTTTATATAATGATTTATTCTCTCAAATTAGGATTAATGCAAATATCTTTGGTTGGAAAAATATCACCAGACATACAAACATCACCTTTTCCAACTTCTATGCAACTACGAAATCCTTTATCTTCGCCAATATAACAATACCCTGAACCAGATAAAGGATTATTTATTTGTTGAATATCGCCAAGTTCGTTAGATGTATTATTATCTAAACTATTATTACCCCCTTGTTTGTTGGATATATTTCTATCTTTATTTTTATTATTTTTATTATTTATTTTGCGTTTTAAATTATTTATAGCAGTATTTTTATTATCAAATTCATCCTCGTTTTCGTCCTCATTTTCGTCCTCATTTTCGTCCTCATTTTCGTCCTCATTTTCGTCATCATGTTCAATAATTTTTTTAGATGTATTGACCTTTTCAAATCCGAAAAATCTTAATAATGGATTATATATTTCTGTTATACTAACATTAATTGGTTTAATTAAATATAAGACAATATTTAACATTAAAAAAACTATTATTATTATTATAAATAAATATCTAATAACTGAAGTATATATTGATGGTTGATCTGTAGACGTGGTCAATATATTGGTAGTTAAAGAAGATGGAATAAATGAAGAATTTTCATTTTCATGAGTATCAAAAGAATTATTATATATAGAATTGTTTGCATTAACTGGTACTGTTAATAATTTAGAATTTGGTGTTTTTTGTTTAGAAAGAAAACTAGGGTAAGCATTTGATACATTATTTTTCAATGTTGAAAACATTTTATTTGATTTTAAAGAATTTATGCTCATTGTATATATATAATATAATTATTATTTTTTAAACATACTCCAGTTTCGTCTAAATTCATATGCTTTTGTGATTTTTAATTTTTTAACGGTTTTAATGTTGATTATATCATATATTTGGTCTGTATGATTTGAAATACAATCAAATGATAAAATATTTATAAATATACCATTAAAACTATATTTAATATTATTTAAATTAACCATACTATCACATGAATTATTAGAATAATGCATTGTGTCTTTTTTTGATATAGTACGATTATATCCATCAAATAATCTTGTTATTTTTGTATCACTAATATCATAAAAATTAGATCTATCTATTTTTAAATTTACTTCTAAACAACGGTCATTCATCAAATTATCTTCTATACCCCATCCCCATAAATTAGGAAATCCTTTACTTTTTTCAAAGTCTTCACCCTTTATTGAAAAAATACCACCAAGAGCAAACTTAAAACCATAAAAATGTTTTACAATACCAGATGTTGTATTATAATTAATTATATTTTTATCACACGGAAATGTATCAACATCGTTAAAAACAAATGTAATATCTTTGTAATGATCTGGATATTTATTTTTTAATGCAATAAACCCTATATTTTTTACTGCTCCTCTATTGAATGGACGATTATCATATTGATGTGAAAAAAATATTTCATAAGGTTCTGTTTCATCTTCTAATATAAACTTCATTTTTTCTAAAAAAATATTTTTATCATTTTCCCTGTTTCTATACGGTACTATAAATACAATCGACGGTATTAAATGTGAATCGTCTGACATTATATAATATACATTTGATATATTATATATTATATTATTTATCGAATGGAAGGATAATCGAATTCATTTTTTCTAATCTTTCTACAGTTTTTTCCAAGTTTGATTTTTCAATACCATTTAGTAAATAATCAACATTAATAGATTCTTCGTGTTTTTTTACATCTTTATATACTCCTTCAATTTTTTTAACAATTAAATCAATTTGATCTTTGTTTTTAATTATACTAATATTTAAATCAATTGTTTCAGTCAATAGAGATATTGCAAAATATATAATAAATTTTCGACGTTTTTTAATACTATTGCTATATTTAATACTAAACATCTCAAGTAAAGAATTTATAATTTTTGTAATTAAAATATTATTATTTTTACGAGATTGATTTAATAAAATATCCCATATAATCCAAATAATATCTTTTTTGAATTTATCTTGTATAGGAGCAATTTGACGTGTTTCTGCTATACAAATTTCTTTTTTATGTTTACATATTGTTTCATATTCTAATATCCATTCTAACCAATAACAAGCAGTAACACTATTTTTAGATTCTTGCGTAACATGATAAGCAAACTCATTCATTGCAATAAATAATTCTTTTGGATCATCTGATTTAAACACATCTTTTACATAATCAACTGATGGTGCTTTTAATCTAGAAGACATAAATGTAATATTAAATTCATCAACTTTTTTAATTTTTATAGATTCCATACTATGTTTTTTGGAAGAATAACATAAAATGCTAATAATTTCTGAAAATAATGTTCTAATCTTTTTATTATTACGCAATGCTAATTCATTTCCAATATATCCATTTGATATAATATTTTTAAAATTGGTCATTCTTAATGATATGTAAATAGGCAATTTAGGATTTCCTACATGAATATAACGTCCAATAAATATTATGATGATATCCCATAAATCCTCAAAATGTGCTGAACATATAAGTTCAGCACCCCAATAACAAGCATGTTCAACTTTTGACATAGATAAACAATTTAATAATTCACTTTTTACCTTTGATTTCTGAAATTTAGAAAAAGTAATTCCCTTAAATTCATTTAAACTTCTTTTATCATTTATCTCGGTATCATCCATAAATAACTTTTATATATATAATACATATATATATACAAATGACAACTACAAACACATTGAAGAAAGTAAAAACATCATTTAATGTGTTTTATAAAACAACTTTACTGCATAAAGTATTGTATGGATTATCATTATTAGTTGCTTTATTTTTAATGTTTAATTACGGTAAATCACAGGTTGAAGGGTTTGAACAAAAAACAAATAAATTTAAAATGTTTACAGAAATTCCAGATATATATGATGATTTTTATATTTCATTATACGATGATTTAGTATTTAGTAAATTAAAAAATGATTTTGAAGTTACTAAAATCATAAAAAATACAAAACCTACAAACGAAAGTAAAATATTAGATATTGGTTCGGGGAAAGGACATCATGTAAGTAGTTTTGTTGCACATGGGTTTAAATCGGTTGGTATTGATATATCGCCAAGTATGGTGAAAGAATCAAAAAAAACATATCCTGAATTAAAATTTAAATTGGCAGATGCAACAAATTCTTCGGTATTTCAGTCAAATGAATTTTCACACATTACCTGTTTTTATTTTACAATA
>Ga0209632_10000747_pt1 | contig 33664 bp, 9 predicted proteins | sample COG_10_FD_184754 | JGI IMG/M metagenome (GOLD analysis project Ga0209632, IMG submission 184754) | Pelagic Microbial community sample from North Sea - COGITO 998_met_10 (SPAdes) (version 2) | ecosystem: Environmental > Aquatic > Marine > Neritic zone/Coastal water | place: Helgoland, sampling... | reverse complement strand
TTCAATACAAAATTATATAAACAACACGTAGAATCATCCTCCCCGAAAGTAGTAGACTCTCTAACAGAACAATTAAATTTAATCATTTGAGGGGCATATATATTATCTATATCCAAATCCTGATCAAATTCCAAAGATTCCATCTCAGCCTTATTCGATAGATATTCATAATTTTCCTGAGAAACCCCTGCGCTAACAGTAAGCTCTAATCTTCCATAAACAAGGACATCGCCAAAATTTCTATCCAACTTTATTCTATAAGATTTATCTTCTTCATCTTTCCAAATTTTAAGAACTCTACCTGATATATGGTTCCCAGACCTCATTTCGTCCACAACTTGAAAAACCAAACCTGGCGCAATGGAATTACCCTCAATTCCGCACCTGAATTTTATTGACTCAGTTTCCAGCCTTGATGTAAGTAACGTCCATTTGGCCAGCCTCCTGGCCTGAGAAGATGAGGTCACCCCAAAACCCATGGTCTCTTTTTCGTTGAATCCCAGTCTTTGTATCCCCCTAACATCCTCTTCGTAAATTACGTCTGGAGCAAAAAACTTTTCTTTATTATTGAAGCGAACCATTGCGCTAGTATACTGAAGTTTTTTTTCATTCCCAGAGTAAGTAAAGCTTCCATCCATTACATTTGAATTAGTAAACAGCTTAACAGGCAACCTTGGATTATCTTGACTCAAGGATATTTTACCATTATTGTAAGCCAATATAGACCTAAAACACGAAGCTATAGAATTAAGCATGTTTAAAGCTTCCGTTTGATCTGTAATATACATATTACAAGTAAACCTCGGCTCAACTACCGGATAGTTTTTTTGCAAGCAGCATCCCCCCACATATATGCTTTGATCTATTTGAAGATTTTCCCCAAACAAAGGCCCCTTTACAACTATTTTCCTGGAAGTAGGGTCAGAACTTACAAGTATCCTTTCTTCTATAGCACAACCAAGAGATCTAGAACAAGCTTGTTTTTGATTTCTTTGCATTTCTTGCATGGTTAGATTTTTAGCTCCATCTAAAACAACTAAATTAGGTAGCGCACTACTACTTGAAAATTTATTATCTAAATTAATTTTTTTAATATAAAAACACACTTTTTTTCCCGCATATTCAGACCCAGTTCCAAATTCTTTCGCAAATTGCTTTGTTGAATATTGGGCTCCTTGACTAACAAGGCTTTCATCTGAAGCAGAAAGAAGTACGGATAGCAGGCTCTTAACCTGCCATTGAACAGACGCCGTAGATGATTCATTATTATTTCCTGTCGCATAAACGATTGGAACTTGACTCGAGGATCCTCCTATGTACGTATTTTTTTCCTCCTCCGTAGCCACTCTTCCCAATACTGCAAAAAATATATCATCTATATTAAGAGGAGTTACAGCAGCGTTTCTATCTATTGTCTGCCCACTATTATCTGTTATTGTAAAATTTAAAGAATCTATATTCGTCTCATTGATCGCCACCTCGCCAGAAATATCATCATTAAATATAACGTAATCATTTAAAGATATAGTAATTTGATTCTCATTTTCTTTATAATCTGACGACGAATTAAAATTAAATGGCCTAAGTAAGCCCGTAGACGTTTCTGGAATATAATCTGTCTGAACCAACTCGTCACAATATTTTGCTATTTTATATAATTGCCACTTATCTATATCTTCCGGAGCAAGTCCATATTTCGACACCCCAAACCTGGGATTCGAAATGACATCAAAAAATATCCAGGCAGGATTATCAGTCCACCTTAAATTTTCTTCTGCTATCGATATTACATCTTCGTAATTTTTTTGACCCAAGAACAACCCATTCCAGGACCCCTTATATTTTCTTGTTATTGGGTCATAATTTTCAGGAATTAAAACCTTTTTAAGCTTTACGTGGTACGACCGCTTAGGCACCTGAGCAAAATTTCTAGAGTCTATTTTTAAACTTAAAAATGCAGTATTAGGGTATTTAACTTCTTGTAAAATTTCTTCCTGAACCTTAGAAAGGGCAATATTACATCTCGTATAATTTCCACTAAGAAAAACATCGTTAGGCGCATTTGTCCGACCATTTTCCCCAGCTCTTTTTGTTGGATCTAATTCGGGAGTTATTTTCATAAACTTAAAACTTATGCCCTCCTCATCATCACCAAATTCCTCAGAGCGATAAATTTGTACCTGTATTGGAATTTCTACAGCGCTAGTCGCAACACCATATACAGAAAAGAAATCTGATGAAGAATTACCTACCCAAGCACTTAAGACACTAGGATTATTATCAACATAAGCAATATAAGAATCCAATGCAGCCTTCAACCTGTCATCATTATATTGGCTAGCAAACTGAGAAGCCGTGCTAAACCCATCGCTGTCCCCATTTTTAACCTTTTCTTTTAAATTATCAGGTAGCTCTACGGGGGCGTAATTAATGCTTGATTTATTAGAAATAGTATCCCAATGATTTATTGCAAATTTTAATTTTGACATATTAGAATTACTACTCACCGACAATCCCCCTCCCTGAGAACTAAATCTGCTTAGCCCAACTTTAAAATTTCTTCCAAAATGTGCACCTAAACCATCCCCATCAATAGGGGTTTGAGTACTTACAGAGCATCCAGACCTAGGGTCAAATATATTATATTCTTTTCCGCCTCTTAGAACATGAATTGAAAAATCAACAAACGCAGAAGAAGTGTAAGACTTTTGGTCAGTAGCTCTATTAAACATCAGCTCAACAGCCATAAAAAAAGTAAGATTAGTAACATCCTTATTTGGAACAAAATGATTAAATATAGTGGGATTATATTTTTTGGCAATTGCTATTTGATTAGTCGTACCCGACTTATAAATTTCACCTATCACATCCGGCCTTGCTCCGAATAATACCTGGTTTCCATAATCTACTATATAAGTAGCCTCAGTTGGAGTGAAATTTAAAGTATTAGACGCAAGACCGTCATTAACTTTACATTCTTCTGAAGATACTCCTTCCGTAAGAACATAATTAGACTGACCCAGAGAATCTACAACAACAACATCATTCAACAACACGCCCTTTAAATTTTTATTATACTCTCCATCAGAAGACACAGGGTTACCCAATTCATCCACCAGCCCTTCTATAGGTCCCTCGCAGAGCAATTCAAGATATTCTATAGAAGATTCTGACTCCAAAGGGTAGGTTTTGTCTTTCCCATTTGCGCTAGAAGGATTTTTTTTTGCACTTATAGTTCTTTTTTCCCCTATTGAAGAAGAACCAATCACAAGTCTGCCATAACCTATAGGAACGGGATCTCCTTGACTTCTTCGATTGGATGCCCCATTAATTATATAAGATCGAGTAGATACATTATTTCGCTCAAATTGCTTGGGCGGGTCTGGTGGCTTCATTAAAGACTGTATACCGTAACTGATAGCGGCAAACAAAACCGCCTTAAAGAACCAGCTCTTAGCAGTTAAAGCAACAACAACATCAAATATAGCCTTAACCCACCCAGCGCCTTCTACATTAGGCAAGATATGCAACTCTTCTTCAACCTCTACCTCTACATCTGTTCTTGATAATAATAACTTTTCCTCAAAAGATTCCCTTGTTTCATTTGGGCTTATTGCTTTCCTCAAAAATAGATAGTTTTTACCAGAATTATATTCTCTTAATAAAAAATTCAAAAACCCATCTTGATTAGCGTCTATAGCCCTAAGAATCTCTGGCACAGTTTTAGCATTAACAAACCACGTTTTGTCAAAACGCTTAGCCAAACGACCATATAAAACCACCTTTTTCATCCTTATACCTTATAATCTTATACACCATTATAAACATAAAAATCTTCATCTCTAATACTATATATCAAATACGGTATATTTATACGCTTGCAATTAATTTTATCAAATGAAGAAGGCCTGGAAGAACCAAAGGGGTGGGAGTGAAAAATGTAGCACACTTCGTGTTCAACAATCAACCTAGGATCTAACTCAAAAAAACGCCTGGGAGAACAACTCAAATTCTTTGAGGAGAAAAACTTCAATAAATCTCCGCTTCTGGCAATAACACCACACATTTCAACTTCTTTATTTGATAAAGAATAATTTCTTAACTGGCAAAGCAGGTCGTCCCTCAACTCATGATTGATCATATCTCACAACTCCTGGGAACCCTCCAAAGGGAAGAGGCTTGTAAGGAGTTCCTGGAGATTTATTGAATGATTCTAACCTTAATTCTTCTGCAGTAAACCTTTTTTTGCAAGACTTGAAATTCTTTTGACACTCATCCTTAGCCCAGTGAGACCTACCAAAAAATGGATGATAATCTAATGCATTTGTATGATCAGTCAAGCAAACAAAAACTTGTGGAGTAGTAAGGTAAGGGTTGTTCTTAACCCCTACCGGAGAAATCTTAACTAGGTCTCCAGCCTTGTAACCATATACAGAAATACTAGAACCAATTAACCATTTATCTCCGGCCCATTTTTGCCCATATTTATTCCACGCGGGAATGCTGTCAATCATTTTTGGGTATTTTTCTGGATCTACTTTTGCAAATTTTATATTAGCTTCTTCCCCAAAATTACTTTTCAAGTCTTTAGTTAGATCTTTTCCGCTTAAATTCTCGATAGCCAACCCTCGATAACCACAACCAATTTCACATCTATAGGTCCAATTACAATAGTTTGCCATCATTTTTCTTGCAGGAACCATAGCGTTCTCTAACTCCAAAGCAGAAGCTAACTCGAAAACAACTTGATCCCTATCTTCAGTTAATTTTTTATTAATATAAAAAACATCATCAGGAAAACCGGCGTCAGAATCCGAGGAGCCAAAAGGGTTTTGGCCATTTTCGTTAAGGTTTCTGTTTTGAAAGTTTTCTTTATCTAAAAACCTAGCAAAAACCCTTTTTCTGGTAACCCTACAATTTAAAAAATCTTCATTGTAATAAACTATTTTTGAGAAAATACCTTCAGGATTAGCTAAAACTAATTTAGGTCTAGGCAGAGATCCCTGGCTCTTTTGTTCAACATCTTCAATTTTAACAGGCAAAGGTTGATAAGAATTGCCCTGCCAAATTATAGGGTTTGTGCCGTTTTCTGAAGACGTAAACCTATATATCGTACCACCTAAATTTATTTTTTCTGTTTCAGATAAATTTATAAAATTATCAGACAAGGGAGATAAATCCAATTCAAAAAGAGATACTATTACATCAGGGCTAAGTGATATAATTTGTTTGTTTCTATCGGCCGAAGATTTCACAACAACAAGCTATAATTCCTCTCTAACCACTCTCTAGCCCACTGCCGCATGCTTGCATCAGGATTAATATGTGGTTCCATAAACTTACTATCATTGGGCTCAACTATATTATATGCATTTTCAGATATAGTCCAACCTAAATCTTTTAACCAAGCGAGAGTCATGCGATTGCTTTTGTCAGATATACCATAGTCCCCTCCAAGCGTATACGGAGTCATAACAGCAAAGGGAAAAGACGGCTGAATATATTCTCCCAAACTTTTACAGGTTTCGGCAAAGTGAGAAAAATTACTCATGGGTGCAGAGTCTATATAAAAAACTTGCCCATTCGTATCAGTAAAATAACCCTCTGCATCATCAACGCTTTGATCTTTTATTATTTGTGCCTCGACCAAACTTTTATATTCTTCGGATACATTTTTTCCATAAAACTGCTTTCCCCAGTCCTGAAGATTAAGCCTGATAGCAAAAAATTCTCCACTAAAACTACTAGACCTAGTTTTGTTTACTAGATCTATATCGTTATATATTTCACCAACATTTTTAGACCCTAAGCCCAAAACGTGTAGAGTTTCGTGCAGCAATGTAGAGTAGAAATTAGTAAGACCTTCGCCTGTATCGGAGGTTTGAGTAATAGAGGTATTTTCTGTCGAGAATTCGTCTAAAAATATAAGGGGATCAAACATGATTGTTCCGTATTTAGCCGCAGGCCTATACGATCCATTAGTTTTTCTCATCCCCAAAAACTCTTGAACCGAAGATGCTGCAGCATAAGTATCGTCCTCGGGCTCAAATCTACCCGCAGCAGACTCGAAGATAGAGATATTAACAACCCTATCATCAGATATTAAATTATTAATTTTTTCCTTAACAAGCCTTAGTTGATTTTTTTGATTTTCGGATAAGTTCAAAAACTCCTTAAAATTTACCTTAAGGCCCCCGCCCTCAAGAACAGGCAAAGTTTCTCCTACGTACCTAAATACATTGGCGCCCGGATTTCTATGGTTAGAGTCTGGGTTTGACAAATGATTATCTTCTGGAAGTTGCTTGCCTATATCTATTGGCAATTTATGAATCATGGAATCTCTAAAATTATTTTGATTATAGGCTGCAGATATAGCCTCCATGTAATCATTATTTTCGAAAGACTCGTAAAGATTAGATACCCACATATAGGAAATATTAAATGTAGCACGAACACCTAAAGAAGGATTATTCCAGAATGGATATTCTGTTTGAAAACGAAATACTCTGTTACCGAAAGAGAAATTGCTTTCTATAAAGTTTTTTATATCTTCAAAATCCTGAATCAGACTAAATTTCGTAACGTCAATACCCGAATCAAAAACATGATGAGTATTGCAACCATAAATTTTTCCGTCAACAAGCAAGCACATTCCCTTTCCAATAAAATCTCCACTATTTGGAATTCCATTCGTAAACTCAAACAAAGAGTATGCTCGCTCTTTCTTATTCAAATAAGAGTCTATCACACCCTTTACATTAAAATTTGGATTAGAATTAATTTCTGCCTGACTCAACTCAATGTAATCCCTCTTATTATTAGCGAAATAGCAAGAAAAATAAAAAATATCTTCAAATTGCTCTAAAAAATCCGCGATAACTAACTGACCGGGTTTTTGAAATTGTTTATAAGCAGGAGGCTTAAATCTATCAACATGAATCATTCGAGATATACCCTTGTAGTAGGCACCAACCAGGCTCATTACGCTCATTTTTGCCGACGCTTGAGTTTCTGCTAAAGAGTATTTTCCGGGCGTAGAATTGTTGCTTGTAGAATGATGAGCGCCAATATGTATTGCTTTGTAAAATTCGTAAGGGTCATATGAATTCCCCAAATAAAAAGCTTTTTTACAACCATAATTAAACTTATATTTTGTATCCTTACCGTAAAAATGCTGAAACCCATATTGCATAAATTGATTGTGGAGATCAATGGGAGAAAAAATATTATTAGCTCTAGTGGAAAAACTTCCAGGATTTAGAAAGCCTACATCAAGGGAGTAAGTATTAGCTAATGCATACAAGTAAGAGGGAACCTTATCGTAACTAGGAACAATATCGCTTGAATCAATATTTTTAAAATCAATTTTTAAGCCCAATAGTTCCCGGGCTTTACCAACATTACTAGAAGGTAGGGATTTATTACTTAACTGAACCATGCCTAACGGAATTAACTCAATATAATCCCCCTTATAAATAAATTCTTCACCAGGCTCATTCAGAGACACTCCCAAAGAAGGAAAATTTCCATGAATTCTATTTAGGTTAGATATTTGCCCCCACTCTTCAAATTCAATAAATTGCCCAACAGTAATATCATCTTTTAATGCCTGATATGTTTTCCCTCTATACACCACATGATCCCCCTCGCTATAGGTTAGATCATTTTGCCAAAAATTAATTTCATTACTGCAAGTAAAAGTATCCCCAACAGAATAATTCGACTGAGGGCCGCCAATCAAAGAATAATCAAAATAATCTTCCTCTAACAGCGGAACAGAAGCTATAGTATAAACCTCGCCTATCTCCGGATAAGCAACGCCCAGCTCAAGATGTGAAAGGATAAGATAATTCACACTATCAACAAGATAATGCGGCAATAAGTCCTCCGTAGTAACCCTAAATTCGCTCTCTCTATTTTTATTGATTTCTCCCGTTTTCCACTTTGGAGCTCTACCAATATTATTACCCATGTGAACCAGGGGCGGAACAGCAAATGCGGTTTTCTTCATATCCTCAGAATCAATTATTGAGCTAGGCACTGAATCGTCAGCCATAGCAGATTTTATAGGTAGAGTGCAATAATGATATTGTTGACTAGCGCACGCCAAACCTCTGCGAATAGCATGATCTGAATTACCAATGTATTTATCCCATTCATGCCAATTTATGTTTATGTCTGCAATCCTAAAGCCTAAGTAAAGCTCAACCAACCTAGCGATATATCCCTTTTCTAAATTTTCTGAAATATTCACCAGTATCGTGCTCCCTCCTATTGAGTCGCTTCCGTCTGCCGTAGCAATAAAAGTATAAAAGTCTTGATTCTGATATCCCGAATGGGCACCTACAGAAGTCAGGTCAGATACTTCGTCGTCGTATACAGACAACACTAAATATTCATTATCTTTTTCTATATTTTTAGGTTCAACTAAAATTCCATCGTTCCAGAAAAGACTCGGGTCTAACCCTGAAGAAAGATTAGCCCTTGCCATCAAGATGGGAGTTTTTAATCCGGAGTCTGTTTCTGTTTCTGTGAACTGCCTGGTGATCTTTAAGTTTTTGAGCTGGACATTATGATCTAAAACCCAAACAGAAGAGTGAAGATCTTCGTCGCTTATATAACGCATAAAAATCTCAGCGATTTCTTTATTCATAAACCTATGCTCAGCTAGGTTCGGATTTTTTTCATAAGTTATATCTTCAATTAAATCAATATCTTCTTGACTCATTTTTGAAGAGTATACTATTTTTGTTGTCTGGCGATGATTACCTCTATAAACATAAGTAAAAAATGCAACAGACTTTTTATCTTCCAACAAATTACTCATAGTCATAAAAGACGAAGAATCAGTCTTAACAACCTTTATTTTAATATCTAACTCTTGATACTGAAATACAAAATCTTCCAGACTTAAAGATAAATCTTTTAGTTTAAAAATCAACTGGTCTCCGCTTAATTGCCATCGATTAACCCCAGAACTTATGCTCTCTATAGAAATTTTATTTATATATTTATACTCTCCACTTAATATTACATGAACTACAGTATGATCACCTGATGGGCTAGGAAATATAATTTCAGCAAATACAGATTCAAAATCATCTGGATTGCACAAGAAGGAGTTGTAATTATCGGGAATCTTAGCTGGCACAGCATGAGCAAAGTCAGAAGTACAATTATTAAGAACTGTTTTTTCTAATGCTATATATTTTTTTTGATTTTTCTTCTTATTAACAATTGAATTATATTCATTAACAGCAACCAGTTTGTTCCCAAAAGGGATGTTCACGAAGTTCCCATTTCGGTCAACTATATTGTAAACATCATTTCTGTTTTTAGTTAAACCGTAATTAAAAGCCTTGTCTGTTATTTCTACTTCTAAATTCGCGACGTCCTGAAAAGAAGAAAATCTTGACTTTATTACTCCATAAAATTTTATCGAACTAGAGCTACCCGACGAGCCTCGAGACTCCCCTTTAAAAGCTCTACATATCCCCCTCTGTTCATATACCTCTGAGTATCCTTTTTCTCCGGGTTTTTTTTCTATAGACAAAATGCAATGATTCTCATTATCTAAAACTCCTTCGTCAAGCAACTCTGCCTTTTTAGAGTCTACAGGCCAAGACACATCTTCAGAAGATTCAATTCCATATTTGTGCATTTCATTGGGAAATAAAATATGCCCCCCCTCTAAATTATAAGCCTTAAGTATGTATTCCACCCAAACACCCTCGTGAGCGTCAACAAATTCTTGCTCGAAATTAGGCTGAGTGTTAACAAACTCAACTAAAGCCGTCTGAGAATAGTTTGGCATACTTTTTAGGTCATGAGGATAAACACTGGAGTCAATGCTCGTAGCAATAACTGTAGAATGAGCACTCCAATTTACATAGGAGCCATTTTCACTTGCCGTAAACTTAGTTCCCACAGAATTAGACAGAGCTCCGATTTGCGAAAAATCATCCCCCCCGGGGTTAGTTATTATTTGGTAATCCTCTCCTTTCAAAATAAAATGAGCAGGAATTTCCCAATTAGATTCGTCAGAAGATTTAACATTCACAGATAAAGAGTCGCCAGTTAAATTTATTTCTCCAGAATATTTATTTTCAATAACAGTGGCGCCTCTAATCAAGCGCACAGAATTTCTTTTTTCGTTGTTGAGGTTAAAAGAATTCCAGTCTAACAAGGATCCATCCACAATAGCCGTATAAGAATCATTTTCTCTTGGAGGGGGTAAATCATAATTTGGGTATACTGGTTTTAATTTAAACCCAGACATATTAAAAAAAGCTATTTCAACTTCAGAATCACCCGACAAGCTTGCCCCGCTTCCAGTGGAGGTAAACATCTGCCCAACATATTGAGATGACGCACTAGGACCCCCAATGCTTGTAAAATCTGTCGACCCAACCCTGGATATCACAATAGAAATATCAGTAACAATCGCATTAATAGGAACTGCAGCATAAGGAGTGTTTATAAATCTTACCTTATTTCCCACAGAAACATCTGCAACTTTTCCCACAAAAAATGAACCAACAAAAGTTGGATTATCTTTTATAAAGTTTTCTCCCGAAACTGCAAACGTTACAATATCTCCTGGCTTATTAGAGCTGGAGCCGCCCACTGCAGATAAATCTATAGTTTCTCCACCCTCAAAATATAAAATCATGTATTTTTCTCCAGCAACAATAGAAGAAAGGGGAACCTGTATAGGTTTAAATATTTTTTGCGCCTCTAAGATATCGTCGCCTACTTTTTCTATTTCATAAGTTTGACCCCAAGTTACATCTAAAATATTTTCGGTAGAATCTCCATATTTTATTTTTCCCGATAGCTCATACCATGAATCTTCTGGATATAATTTTTTAACAGTTGAATCTCCGCTAAAATATTTTTCGTAAATTTTTTCAAGAGTTTCTTCAGAAGAATTAGCAACCTCCATGGAACCATCTTCAATTTCTTTTAAAATAAGTTTAGACAAAGCTCCACCATCTGTTTGCATTTCTTGAATAAATTCAGAAGCGTTTGAGGCGGCAAAATACTGCATAGCAGCAGGTTTATTGAATATACCCTGTATGACCGGACTAGATAAAGGTTGACTCCCATAAGCATAGTAGAATCCAAGCGTATTCCAAAACCTGTACTCTCCACTTTTAGAAGGAAGACTAGTTATATCACTCAAAGGGTTTGCATCCCATAACCTTCTGACCACTTGATCCGCGTTCCAGTTCTGTATTCTTGTGGACTTGATTTTATTTCTAACACCTGTATCCCCAGTCGGCAAAATTCCAATACCAAGTCCACTTAGGTCAATATAATTAAAAGAACCAGGAATATAGCTTGGCATACCAAGACTATCTTTATATTTACTTAAAAGCCAATCCCAATAAGTTTTAAACTTAAACAAGGGAACATTATTCAAGACAGGAACCTCCTCGAAATAAGATTTTACTGTATCTGCATTAACAAAATTACTTGATGACCATCTCATTAAATCTGGACTCATATTCCAATATAAGTTTCTTACCGTATCATCATGCGTACCTCCATCGGGTTTCAGAAGTCGATCACTATTATACAACATAGCGGCCCATCTCAATCTTTGCCCATTGCTTTTCTGCAGAAGGTTTTGGTAGCCGTTATTTATACTTATATTTCCTTGGATAGTCAAAGTGCTTTCGTTGCTTATTGTACTCCAAGTTTCGAAGTGAGGGTGCTCATCATAGGTGACGTCTATACTCGGAGACTCCTCAATCCACCTTTGAACTACATTTATTCCCCATGTTAAATTTTTATATATGGAAGCATTGGAGTTCTTCCTATAATGAGAATGAAACTTCATTTTTTTTGCGCCAACCAAACACCAAGAAAATTGAGCAAACAAACTCCACAAAGCTAAAACTCTCGCAAGGCCCTCACTAATACCCAAAAGAACACCATCACCGTAATAAGAATCCGATCGCGTATCGGCCCAATTATAAGCCGCCAAACTATTATCCCTGGCCGGGGTTCTGCCGCCACTAGGAAATTTCACCGTTCCATTTGAAACCCACTCTTTTTTGTTGTCGTCAAATGTGTAAGTTGGCATAGTACCAACCCACTCATAAGCTATCATATTAGCAGCATACTGAAATAATTTTTGACCAAGTTTAGCATTCGCCTGAATGCCGTTTTTCTTTCTATACTCCTGCAACATGTACGTAAACGTTGAAAAGAATGCATAAACAACCCCAGGCGCAAGCCAACCTATTTGATCCGAAGATCCAGGAATCATACCTCTTGCTTGATTAGGGTTTGGTTTGTTCGATGCGGCCCAATGATTGAGGTAACTTGTCTCTGGAAAGTTTCCTGTCCTCGTAAAGTCATAAGTTTGATCTAAGCTAACTCCCGGGTCATAACTTTCCTTAACAAAAGAAGCCCAATTTTCTATAAAGTAATCGTGAAAATCCGGATCCTCAAATAAATACTTCGCCCCCAAAATAGGACTAGGTAGACTCTGGTTTGACCACTTAGCACCCAGCCCATCAGGTAGTAGTATTTGAACCGTAGCCTTGCTTCCAAAATCTACCATTTTTCTATTTTCTGATTGTAGCAAAAGATCATTTAAGGGGTTATAGGTACAAGTAAAAACCGTGCCCTCTGGCATGTACATAACCAAATTATAAAGAGGAATAAACCTTATACCTTGATCTGCTTGATCAATAAATACATCTCGACCATTGGCAATAGCAACAAAGTCGGACCCTTCCTCGACATCCAGGCAGCCAACTTGAAGCAAGAGGTCCTTAGCCTCATCCCCAATAGGGTTCGTTACAAGTTCGTATGTTTGATTGAGCAAAATATCTTCTTTTTTCAAGCTTTGTGGAAACGCTTGATTCAATAAAGTAACATAAGGTAAAGATAACTTAACCCGTATATCATTAAACTCTTCTGAAACTGCAGCGCCATTAGAAAAACCAAGAGACCCAACTTCATTTTCGAAAGCCCCAACATCAGTAAAATCAAAACCCTCTCTAGTTTCTATAACTTCAAAAAAATCTCCGTTATTCAGTTGGGATAAATTTCTAGTAAGATCTAAATTAGACCAAGTATCATTCCCATTAAATACAAAAACCCTACCAATGAGAGGCTGGTCAATAAAATCTTCCTCATATTCTAAACCTAAATCATAATAATTCACAAGCTCAGAATCTCTAGAAATTTTTACCAGATCTCCTTCTTGAATTTCGTCAATCGGAACACTAGTCTGCCAAGCTTTTAACTTGTCCAGAAAATAATCAATAACATCTTGCATATTATCCATAGAAAGCAATTGGTCGACGTCTACATCCAATGAGTCAAGGTCAACCTTTTCATTTATATGCTTCTTGTAAGAACCAAGCCCGGCCCATTGATTTATTTGCTCCTCGGGGGGAGCAGTAAGGCAGTGGGCTATATGATTTATTAAAGTTCGATTTGGCTCAATGTAGAGCCAACTCGTAAGCAAAGAAAAATCCGTGTCTCCAAATTTTTTATCCTCAGACTCAATAATATATTTCTCCTTTGCCTGCATGCTGCTTAGCAGCGACTCGGAATCAATGTTTTCTATAGAAAACATATCCCCCTCGTCAACAGCCAAAGGAAAAGCTTTTACGCTTTCTTGAGCGAGCCTCCTGAAGGTGGAACCCTGATAGTTAAAATTCCCCAAACCTTCATAAGATTTATATAAATCCTGAAGAACAGGATTTTCTTCAATTATGAAAGTTTCATTTGAGGCTTCACTAAAGCTTTCAAAGCCTTTCAGGCCAAAGTTTTTCCCATAATCAAGATCGTAAACAGTGCCTCCACCTTTAAAATTGCGCGGCCTAGTTATACTACAGGGAAAGCCTGGAAAAAATCTAGGGTCTTTATTTTTTGTTAAAGAGCATGAAGCAATTTTTGAGTAAGTGGGGCCGCCAGAATCTTCGGTTAATCCTCTGGATTCTTTAGAAAATTGCGTATCATTCTCAACTTCAAGAAAATGATCTATATTAAAATATTTATTCTTGAATGTTTTTTCGCCAATGGCAGAACGCATATATCTATCATAATTTTCATATTTATTATGAAAAGGGTTGCAGTCTAGTTCGGGAAACTCGCTCTCAGAAAAAGGCTTCTTTTCTACGGGAAGAAATATAGCCCCCCCACCCTTGTTGTGCCGGTTTGAATCTAAAGATCTTACATTTACAACAAAATCATTCTTACCCCACTGAAAATTCAAACCGTGATCTGTGGCTATAAAAGCTAAATCCAAATTAGAATCATTACAACCTACACCTATATAACTATCAACTGAGGTCTCTTCGTATTCATGCACACAATACATTTCCCCCTTAATAATATTTGAAGGGTGCACCGGGTTGTTGTATGTTTTTAGAAAATATACCGAAGGACATGTAATAGCTTCCTCTGACAATGGTTTTGCAGAATCTACAATAGCTTCCTCCTGGGGATCTCCTGACAACCAATTATTTACAGAAACAGAGAGGGTATTCGGTTCTTGCAATTCTTGATCGTCTCCGATAGTCACCCATTCAATTTGCAAATTAGAAGAAAGGTCAGAGTTTATAATAGAGATCTTTATCCTCCCCCCTGTATCACCCTCGCTGGTATCCCATAGTATTTCTTTATCCTCCTCGTTCCCCACAAAACTAAAAAAATCTTCTGAATTCCCTTCGTTTATCACCAAATCAATATAACCTCTCGAGAAAGGTTCTAGTTTATTTGACCCGTGTTTTAAAAATAATTCTCTATTTAAAAAATGATCTGGCTCAATTTTAGATTTATAAGGAGTGAATATATCTCCATTATTTTTTTGATAGTACTCTCCCTCAACAGTCTGATCCTCCGACTTGAAACTTTGTTGAGAATCGTTATATTTTTCAAACCTAATCTTTTCTCGCTGAATAGGAAGCTCGTTGGTTAAGGCTTGCTCAAATTTAGTTAGCTCGGAAGCGTAATCGAAAACAGAATTAACTTTTGCAGATAAATCCTCATCACTTAAATCCTTAGATATGACCTTAACATCTAAATCAGCTACGCTCTTAAATTGACTAGACGCATAAATCGCTCGAATAATAGAAGCAGTATCTTCATACGATGATTTATCAGAATACAGATCTATAAACTGCTCTTCTAAAAATTCATCTCGACCAATCATATCTCTAAGTATAACCCTAATTCCCTCTACAGAGGAAAGTATACCATTAATTTGAGAGGCTTGAAGGCGACTAAACCCCTGCTCGGCATGCTCAGGAAGATACAAATAAACCATGCGTAACATTTCTTTAGTAAAATCCCTAACAGTCCAATATTCGGGCCTTTCCCAAATCAAAGTTTTATTCAAAATTGAAGAAAGTAAAGAGTTTTTCTTCAGCCAGTCATCCCAACTTCTAATTTGACCAAATTCATTTAAATTATCAAATGGAAAAATCTCATTTAAAACTATCGCCTTAATATCATCACTCAAAAGCTCTTCGCCGCTATAGCCCTCAGGAATATAACTTTCCCCAAATTTTTTGTAATAAGAAGGAAAAACAGCTCCATCAAAACTAAGCGAAACAATTTCTATTGACCCAGAACCTAAGTTTTCTAGCTCTATTCTTTTTATGAAAGGCTTGGAGGATATTATAGGGTTCTGCTCTGAAGACATCTCTATTGGAGACTTTACCATTAATCTTCCTGGGGCAACAGGGCTAGGAGTAACAAGATTTAAAATATCAGAAGAATCAATACCTACAGAAAATTCTTCGAATTCGGCTAGAATAGAATGACTGTTTTTATAATTATATGTGTGGCTCCAGTTACTACATATAAAAGATTTTCTTTTGTACGGCGATGGAGGCTTAAAAGAAAAGGGTATGCATCCATAATGATGCTCCAAAAAATGAAGTATAGAGTACGCCTCTAAATCATCCCTATTTTCAAAAGATACCGAGAATTTTAAACGATTAACATTAATTCCATCTTTATAAGTTTGTTTATAACTTTTTCCTATTTCAGTTAAAGAAGTGCGAGGCTCATGATTGATAGAAAAGTTTGCAGACGGCTTCCAGTTAAAGTCTTGAGTCCATACATCCTTATTTATACTTTCATAACCAGAATCATTTCTATCCCAAGCTTTTTTGCTCAAAAGAACTTTTACATCAGAAAAGTTTTCATCAATATCTAAACCGTTGTATAAAAAAGCAGTTCCAATATCATTAGAGTCAGACCCTATTAAGGTATAATTAAAACCGCTAGTGGATTCTATTACTTTGTATACGTCTCCATACTTAATTTCTTTAAGAGGTATGTATTTTTTTATAGGATCAAAACCAATAAAAGATTCTTGAAGCTCTCCGGTTTCTTCATTAATAAGAGTTGGCTTACAGTAATAATACTGATGATTATCAGGTTCAAAGACAACATCATCCTCTCGGTATATTTTATTATTACTATAACTCTCCGCAGGTTTAACAAAAATAGATTCAGATTTATTTAGCAAAGAAGAACTATAGGAAACAAGCTTTGCGGATACATCATGATTATTTTCAAAATTAATTTTGTGACTAAATTCTCTACAATAAAAATCCTTGGACTGATTATCCAAAGAATCATATGGATGAAAGGTTGAATTACCATCCCACCTAAATCCCTCAATACCGGCCTTGTATTCTAAAAACTCAGTTTCTCGTTTCTTTTCGTACTGCCCTTGATGGCTTTCTAGAAAATGTAATATTGAATTCGCCTCTCGACTTGTTCTATTTTTAAAATTTAAATTAAATTCGCAAGTCATTGAGTTTATATCTTTCGGCCTAGCCACGAAATAACCATTTCCGTATTTTTCTATATGTGTATCAGCTTTGAAACTTACAGTAGACCCATAATCTGCGTCGAAAAAGAAATCATCATAAGTCCAAGAGTCAGAGCTACTTATGTCGGTTCCTATAGAAGATATTTTAATAACGTGATCAGATTTTTGCTCTATTGCCGAAATTGAAGATAGATTTAAATCGAAAACATCCTTACCAAGAACTAGTGTTATAACTTGATTATCTATTCTCTCCGCTTTCCAATCAATATAGTAAAAACTATTGTTTCCACGAGATTTTTTTCTCGAGAAATTTTGTTCATACACAAGCATTGTTTTTTCCGGAAGAGATTCATAAAGACTGATTTCATCTTGAGATATATTAATGCCAGAGGAGGTGAACTCTCCGTATCTATCTTGACCAACAAGCTCTACAAAAACTGTATCCCCTTCCAATTGATTTCCTTCGGGTAAAGACGAAGAATCTGTATGAGCGGTAAAAGTATCTCCATTATAGGGGGCGATTTGAGAGCCAGACCCAGACCTTCCTCTAGTTAGAGCATCGAGGTCGTTTGTTATATTTTTAATAGATGTCGGGTTTTGACCCCTTTCGTAGACATAGTATGTATTACCAGATTTTAAATCTTGCTGGTCCACTACCCTGCTAAACTTAACCTCAAAATTTATTTTAGAAAAATAATCCTGCCCCGCCCAACCCATAAGCGGACTATAGCTCATGCTTGAATAATGGATATGGTGCCGCCGGATTTTTTGCAATTCGTTGTAATGGTCAGAGGTAATTGCAAAAAATCCGGCGGCACCATACTTTTTGTAACTGCTGTCGTAGTAATGCGTTTGCCTGGAATCCTTTTCGGGATGATAGGTCTTAACATAACTACCGCTACGATAGCCCCACATGTTATACTTATTCCAGTACCCATTGTAATAAAATACAGTTTTCTCCCAACCAATCTTACCCCTATTGAATATATATAATTCTTGAGAACCAACAAATTGTTCAAATATTTTTTGAGAAAACCACTCTTCCCCACCAGATTCTTCTAGATTAAAAAGCCCAGAATTAGACTTATATGCATTATCACTTCCATCTTTGGGCAAACCTCTTATCTGAATCCTGCTTTGCACTGAGTCTGTAAATTTATTAATTAAACCGCTTTCACTTGTTTCCGGAAGCTGAGCAGAGGGAACATCGGCTACCCCAAAAGAGTTTTCAAAATTTATAGAGCCCAGCACTGAATCTGGAGCAATAGATGCAGAATCAATAGTAGAATTTCCATTTTCTTTATTAATAAAAAAATACTTATTTTCAGAAAAATTATAAAAATAATAACCATACAAGGCTTTTAACTCTTCCGTATCCGGGGTCCCCACCATAGCCCAACCCTCGGAACCCAAACTTTTATTCTCTGAATCAAAGAGGTATACAAAAGTACTCGGTCTCTCTGAAATGCTTGTGCTAGGATTTGTGTACCTCGAAAACTCTTTAGAAGACCAGGCCCATTGACCCTTATCATCTGCCCCAACAAGATAAAAAGATATTTCGTGAGTCGTATCATATTGATTCTCTTCATCTTCAAGAGACAAGGCCATCCAGCCTAGTTTTTGATGAAAAATAAAGTTATTCTGCATGGAGGTAGACCAAAGAAAAGCTTCGTCAGAACCATCAGCTGTTTTCAAAAACCATGAAGAAGTAAACCAAAACCAATCTTCATCACCAGAACTTTCTAAAATTTTTGTTCCATCCAACCTAAGCAAAATAGAGCTTTGGTTACTGATTGAATTCGAGGCAGATAAATTTCTTTCATAGTTTAATACTTCATAAAAACCGTCGGCTCCATTTATTGAGCCCTCTAGCTTTATTTTTTGCCCAGGCTCGAAACCAACGTTTTCAGTCGAAATTGTATTAGCTTCATCAAAAATATAATGCGTCTTAAAATCATTATTTTCTGGACCTTCTGGGTCAAGAAAAAACCTATAAGCACCCTCAATAGCAAAGGTTCCGCCATTATCAATATCTCTTTTTGCGTAAAAAAACCTGCCATCCTCCTTGCTAAAAGCGTAGTCGAACTTTTTATAGCTTTTTAAAGGATCATATATACCCGAAAAAGGCTCTATAGAAGAGTCGTGCTCTGACAAAAGGGCCTTGTCTTTTATTTGCTGGAAAATACTAGAATCCATTATTACCTTATAACCTCAATTAAGTTGATTACACTTTTTACCAGAGAACCTTCAGATATTTCTGTAGACTGTGATTCTATTTTTCCGGAGCAAGTAAATGAAGCAATTTTTTTGCCCTCTAAAGAATTAATGAAAACCGCAAGGGATGAGTCTTGATCGTTTTTTATAAAATGGTTATTTTGCATATCTCCAAAGCTATTTAAATTAGAAACCATTTCATTTGTTTCGATTTGAGATCTACATATAATCTCATCAACAGACATTCTTGTAGGGGTTGCGCCACTAGCAGAATTATTTATTGAAGTATGCTCATTCCTCCTAATTGAGTGATGCCTTGCCCTATTCACTTGAATTTCATATTTCAGTCTAGATATTTCTAAGTCTGATACTACTCCACTTATAGTTAAATCGCCAAACGATTTTAACGCATGAGCGAAAGTTTTTTTATTATAGGATATTCTTTTTGAAACAGTTCTCTCGATAGACCCATATATATCATAAGAAGCAGAAGCAGAAATTACAGAAAAAGGTTGAACAGAAAAAGAAAAAGATCTTAAATACATATTATCAAATTTATATCTTCCTACTATATTTGAATTTATTGGCTTGTCGCTCATTCCTGCAGCAATATCAAACATTCTTGATATTGAATTGTCAATACCTTCCAAATTAAAGTGATCCGGAGTTATCATAAATTCTATATTCAAACTTCCATTGATCCCACTGTTTGGCTTAAAGTTTTGAAACGAAACTTTTTCTCCGCAAGTCTCTGGGTCAAAACCATCAAACCTTCTATCAAAGTTTAAATCGGGGGATATTGACAAAGACGCCTTGCTTGCAAGAATTTCTCTAGCATCTATAATAATCCCAGCATCTTCAAATCTCAAAAACGGTTTACTCATACTATGTCATTGTGATAAGTTTCATAACCTTTATATGTCATAGTTAAAGACATTTCACCCTCGACCGTTAAAGACATTGACTCGGAAATTAATCGAACACTCTTTCCTGTAAATTTATTAATAATTGTACCATCTAGAGAATCTTTAATTTCGATTCTTAAGTCTCCCACCTTTTGCGCAGATGTTAGTCTATCCTTTATCTGTCTAATTTGATACTCCTCGGCGATTATTGTGACTTCTATATCCGTCTCAATGGGATACTGAGTATCAACTTGGATAGGCTCTAGGTTTGGCCTAGAGGGGGGAAAATTCTGGGACCATTCGAATTCGCTCCCACGAGGAATTACATAAACAGGCTCCAAAACTATTTGCCTTGAATAACTAAAGCTAGTGACAGCATCTATATAGAAATCGCTAACATAAAGACTCATAGAAGACTGATCTGGATATTTTATGGGAGGAGACTGCTTTGTCTGAATAGAACTAAAATTCAATTCTTTTTTAAATGCATCTTTTCCTAAAGCGAGATAAAGACCGCCTAGACTCATATTTTGAGCCACTTTAGATATGTCATTTAGCGAATTGTAATTTTCTGAAGATATAGATATTGTACCATCATTCCACTCAGACTTATTTCTATTAAATGTTATTGAGTCATCGTTAATTTCTTCAGGAGAAAGATCAAAACCGGGAGAAACAGAATAATCATTCATATGAAAAAATACTTTATCCCCGTCAAATTGAGAATATTCATGGTTTTCATTTTTGCCAATTGCCTCTACAGCCAAAACATCTCTACCAAGATTGCCAAAAACTGTAAAATCGGTTTGAATTTCAGGGATCTCTCCTATGTTACAGGAAACGCTGTATCTAACCAATCGAGTTTTATCAAAACCAAAACCCTGATCATCATTTATCGATACAATAGCTCCAGAAATTTCTCTTTCGTCATAGATGTATTTCCCCATCGGATCTATTTCAACAAAAGGGTCTGCACCGACCATTGTTCTTGTGATAGATAAATTCCCCTGTAGCGGAGCGTCGATTAAGGCATCAATAAAACCGACACCTGCAGCCCTTATTGGTTTTTCTGAAATTCCGTAGCTAGCAGTTACATTTTGAACGCCAGACAGAGTGTAACCATCTAAAATTACTTTTTGTTCGTAGTTTGAAAAACTCATTGAGATTCACTTAGAACGCCTCCAGGTCTTTTTTCTTCAATGATAACAGCAACGACTTGCTCTTTTATTTTTTCTGACATTTGTTTATATTTTTCTTTGTCATCTGCGGACATGTCTTGATTATTGCCCTGCTCTTTCGAGGAAGAGCTATTTCCGGACTTTTCTACATTTACAGTTATATTTATATTGTTTGTACTAGAGCCTCCAGAAGAATCTCCAAATTCAGAAGAGCCAGAAGAGTCTCCCACGAGCCCTCCTTGATTATATTTTCCAGCGTTTACCATGTCTAGATTTGCTTTACCGATTTTTCTTGCAGAGCTAGCTTTAATTACATATTCTCCATCAGAAAGCATTGCCGGAATTTGGTCTATACCCTTTTTACCTGATACATGACCGCCTTTATTATGGTTGTGGACCGTTCCCCCAGAAGAGAAGGTCCAAGGATCTGGCATTTGTCCCTGAATATAGTCGGCCGCAGACCCGGTATTAGTCCACTGAGTTTTGTTGCCACCAAATAAACCCTTAAATGGATTTATCTGTTGCAAGGGGCTTTTGTTGTTGCTTATAGGAGAGCTCTGAAGAAAACCTCGACTAACTGCATTAGAGGGCAACCCATTCTTGAACACCTTGTAAGAACCGTCTATATTCTTGCCCACCACGGCATTTTTGCCCAAGCCGCCTAAACTTTTATTTGTCAAGCCTGCCTCTTTAGCTGCGCCAGTTAGTTTGCCTGTTCCGGTATCGGAAAAAGAGTCAAAAGCGTTATTTAATCCCGCCATAACTACGGTTGTCACAAGCGAACTGATCAAAGCTCTTTTTTTTGCTTTTTTTTCGTAAGCTTCTTGCTTAGCTTCTTCCATTTTTCTAATCGCTTCTTCATCTGCAGCCCTCGCAGCCTCAGAGTCTTCGTTTAAACCTAAATTTCCAGAACCAGAATAAAAGAAACCGCTCACATTTGTTCTCCTGTATTTTTTTTCAGAGGAGGCTACATCTCCACCTTCTGCAAATTGTTGAATACCTATTCCAGAATTTAAATTGTGCATAAATGCGGTACCGTATTTTGACACGGCTCCTCGATTCATCACGTATTCTCCATCGCTGATCATCGCAGGAACCATTCCTCCCGAACTGTATTTCCTAACTCTACCTCCATCGTTGTAACGAGCAACGGCTTGATCAGTTTGAAAAGCTTTTCCTCCCCTGGTATATGTACGAATAATACCTCCGTTATGACGCTCTTTAACCCTACCCCCACTATTGAATCCCATTGCACCAACAATTCGATTCGCAAAAGATTGAAGCATGGCTCGTTGAATGGCCATCAAGAAATTTAAACCAATTTGCCGCAGCTGATCATCAAGATCTTCTGCTCCATTAATTGCAACTTGCATAGCGTCGGCCATACCAGAGGCAAAGTTACGCGCAACATCACCACCAAGCTTGAAGTCCATATAATCAGCTTGATCACGAAGCTCTTTTGCTGCGTCCCTAAAACCATTTACCATATATCCAGCGCCAGAACCTCTTTGGAAAGCATCGATTTGCCTAAGAGTCGCGAGTCTTTGTTTATCGAGCTCCAATGTCTCTTTTGTTTCTTCGGATATATTATCAAGACTATCCTTAGCTTGCTCCAAATTTTGCTTCTCTTTTGTCGAAAGGTTGCTTTCCTCAGATTTTAATTCTTTTATCTGTTGCAATTGTTTAATTTGTTCAGCGAGTAATATGTTTGCTGACTCGAGATTTGCATTTTTCTTTTTATCGTCCTCAGAAAGCTCTCCGTCTTCTCCTGGCGATGCGAATTTGCTAGCATTATCAGACTCTATTGCTTTGAGTCTTGATATAGCACTATCCTCGCCGCCGCTTTCTAGAGTATAGCCTTCCACACTCAGTCCGGTATTTAATTCATTTAATCTTTTTTGATTTCTTTCTTCTGAAGCGGTCTTGACAATCTCTTCAAAACTTGAAGATGTACCTTTTTCACCTAGCTCACTCAAAGAATTCGCATCTTTAGTTTGCAGAGATTCCAAATCCTTCGCGTCATAATATCCCGCCAAACCCATACCATCAAGAGCTTGCTGTGCGGTAGTTGAGGTTGATTGATTGAAGCTTGTTATTCTGTCGTCTTGTTGTTTTGGTAAAGTGAATTTTTCATAAACATCCAACTCTTCTTGTTTGGTTCTATAAAGACCTCTTGTTTTTCCCTCAAAAACAGGTCTTTGAAAATTATCCTGGTCACGCTGGTATTGTATGTCTCTAATCGATGCAGCATGCTGAAGGTTGTCCATTGCGGTTTTAAATTTTATCGCAGTAGCCGACGCATCATCAGCAATCTCGCCTAGCTTTACATTTATTCTGCTGTTAATACGCAATCTGTCTTGATCCAATTTATTGCCTTCATTTAGCTGTTTATTCCTCAAGTCAGAACTTCTTTCATAATTATTTAAAGCTTTACTTTCGTTTGTGCCCTCCTTAGTCAATGTCCGCAAAAATTCTAAAAATTCATCGGCACCTTTTTCAAACTCTGCATTTAATGCATCATTAACCTCTATATCAGTTATGTCCTTTTCGGTCTTAGTGTCCCCCGAGTTTTTAGCCAAGTTTATTTTGATTGCGCTCTTCAACACATTGCTTCCTTGCGCAATTTTTAATAATTCATTAATACCGGTTTGCTCGTTTTTCTTGAGTTGCTCTTCGTATTTTTGTGAAAGTTTTACTTGAGCTTTTGCGGCACCTAGTCTGGCTTTTGTTTCTTGGTTCATCGAACCAGCCATAACCTTTTCATAGTTTGAAAGAGAATTGGTAATACCTCCATATGCTCGCTTGATCCTCATTTGCTCATCAAACATAAGGTCAGCATTTCGTATCATTGCTTGTTCTAAATTTAGTCTAATGATTACAGCATTATTGTGTTTCTTGTAATTATCTAGCAGATTTCCAACCTCTATTCCTGCGCTTTTTAATATTGCCTCAATCTCTTTAGCATTTCTTGATATATCTAACTCATCCAAGTCTTCTTTTAAGTCTGAAGCAGTTCTAGTCATATTGCTTCCGTCTTGCCTTTTGTATGATATTTCTTTCGAATCAGGCAGTTGATCTAAATACTGAGAGTATAATTCTTTACCTATTCCAAGTCTTTCCTTGCCACTGTCTCCTTGAAAAAAATTAGATCGACCAAATTGAGCAACAATTTCATTCATTGAGTAATCTTCCTTTACATCCAAACCCAGAGATCTAAGCTGCGCATCTTTTTGTATTTTAAACTCCTCCACCTTTGTCATATCAGCGGTAGCAGCGCTAGACATTTCTGAATTTAGGGTATCCCTAAGTTTTACAAGTCTTGTGAAAACATTTTGATTAGTTTTCTCAGAATGAGCAGCGATGCTGTTAATTATTTTTTCAAGCTCACTATCTCTATTTTCATCTTTTTCAAAATTTTGATAGGATCCGTCGTAATCTTTTAAGTTTTTTATTCGATTAGCAAACTCAAGAATACCAACATCTCTTTTGCCTGCCCCTAAAATAGCATCATCATAAAGAGGGTTATCTAACTCTATAACAGTTTCTTTTTTGTGCGCTCCGCTACCACTTTTCTCTATGTCTAATTTGAGCTCCTCCATAATGGCTTGTGTCCCAAGCTCCTCATTACCTAGAAGGCCTTGAAGTTCTTCTTGAGCCTTGAGTCCTCTAAATTTCATATCACCCCTATATTTAGTTTTTCCCAGATTCCTGCTTGTGCCAGGCACTCTATATCTTTCAAATTCCTGAAGAGAACTAGTTTGATATGTTAACTGATCCCCTTTATAATTTTGTTTGCCCAATTTAAAAAGATCGTTTTTTACAGCATTAAAGCCACTAACACCCGTTTCGATATTTTTTTTGATTCTCTCTTTATCAAATTCTACAGCGCTTTTTCTCATAGCTTCTGCGTTTTCTTCGGTTGCGCCCAGAAGTCCAAACAAACCTCCTGTAACAGCACCAAGCACAGTAACCAAAGGAGCAAATGGCCCAGCTAAAGGCGCAATCATACTTGCCATCATTGCTCCACTAGAAGCTCCGGTTAAAGCTCCTCCTGCGGCATAAGCTGCTCCGCCAGCCCCACCACCTGGACCGCTCTGTTGAAGAAATCCTGCGGCCATCGGCGCGCCCATCATCATCATCATGCCTGCATTACCGCTAAACATTTTTCCAAGGCCTTTCGAAAATTTTCCAACCCCTCCTTTTGAATACTTATCTATTTTCCCGCCTAGACTACTATCTAGCTTCGTTCTTTGTTGTTCTTGCTGAGCAATCTTCTCTTTGCTTGAAATAATCCTTTTACGAATGTTATCCTCTTGGTTTTTTAATTTTTCTGTTTTTTTGTAGCTTGCAGTAAGTTGATTCTGCTCCTGGCTAGTGCGTCGATTGCCTTTTTTCAGCAACTTTTGTCGCTCCTCATGCAGTTTTGATCTTTTTTCTCTAGAAGACTTTCGTTCTTTTAGATCTTTATCAATTTCTGCATTTACTTCCTTGATAGAATCTTCTAATTCTGAAACCGCTGACTTGTAACTCTCGTGAGTCAAAGGTCCAATCTTATCACTCATTGCATAATTAGGAATATACGAGTCTGTGCCAAAAACATCTCTTAATCCATTTGGTTCGTCTCGAGTATTCGTAACTCCAAGGCCCAGAGGATTCTCTTTTTTTACGAGAGCAGAATGAGCGTCAACACGAATTTGATTAACAGGAACCCCCGCAGCCTTTTCGCGATTGATTGCATTGCTCAACGGATTCGCAAAATTAGGAACGTGACCTTCAGCAGAAAATCCAACCTTAGAGTCGTTTAAATAATTTTTATTTCTTCTGTTTAGCATGGTAGATTTTAATCCACCTATTGAAAAGAAATCGCCAGAAGATGTACCACCAAGAATAGCATTTTTTTCATTAAATCCAAGATTACCCTTTGAGAAGTTTAAAAATGCCTCAACACCATTTTTGTTTACCCACTTGGATACTTGCATTTTTAAAGAGCGCAGAGAATTAAACCTTAAAACATCATAGCCAATATTCATCTCGCCAGACGTAGCCATACCAGGCTTGATTCTTTGCTTTAATTGAGGAAATGCGCGAAGCAATGCGGCCCATGCACTCTTTCCTTCTGCGTGGTTTATTTGATCAAAGTCGCTATATATAGAAGGATCTTTTCCTCCTTGTTTTTTTGTAAAATCACCAAGCGCCCCAAGGTTTCTAAACGCACCGCCCTTTTGATCTTGCTTGCCTCGCGAAGAATATATTATTGATGTACTATTTGTTGCTTCGCCCGACCCCTTTCCGTATGTAAAGTCAGTATATGTACCGGTTTCTCGGTCGGTGATTCTAGCAACAGGCAAATACCCGCTATATTTTCCGGTCGCTTGTATATTTGAACCTCCAAACTTATTTATTCTTTTGTTTAGTTCTTCTAGGTTTTTCTTCTTTTGAAAATCTGTATAGTCTGAATTCATTGACCACTTCCACCTGGGCTCGGACTCCCAAGAATTTGCGGCGAAATTAGGAATATATCCGCGAGCAGCTTTTCTTGATACCCTTACTATTTTTCCGTTTTTCTTTATAGGACTTTCGTTTTCATCAAGTAAGTCCTTATACGCAGGGCTTATATCCTTGAGATCGTCGGAGAGCTTGTACTTTTTTGTAGTATATGGAATTGCGCCTGACCGTGTTACCCTTCTTGGTTTTCCGTCTTTGCCGAGAATAGGATTCCCAGCTTCATCAACTTCGTCCTCCTCCCATGTTTTTCTTACCCCAAATTCGCTGATGAGTTTTTTATAGAAAGAGTGTTTATTTGATGTAGACAATGAATTTTTATAATCCGCCAAATTTATCTTTGGTAAGCCTGTAAAAATTCTCCTTAACTGACCAACAGCTCCAGGACCTCTAACATCAAAATCTCCATAAATATCGGATCGCTTATCTGGTTCAGGCGTATGACTCACTGCGGTATTTACAGCTGTTTCAAATATTCCTCCGACCGCAGCATTTATACCCCCTTGTGCTCCTTTTGCTTGTTTAAATTCATGATTAAACGCCCCCATTTCCACAGGCCCTTCGTTGATAAGTGCTCGTATTTGATTTGCATAACTTAGTCCAATATTTTTTGAGGAATCCTTTATCGACTCAGTGAGATTTGTTCCGACAGTTTTACTCCCGGCTTTAAGTGCATATACAGGCCAAGAAAGCCTTATGTCGCCTGTACCATAACTAGCTATTCCACTACCAGCTTCAGGAGGAACAAGCATAGCGGCTTTAGCGTTTTCGATAGCTTTATCGGTTGCCTCAATATCTAATTGCTTCTCCTGTAATCGCTGAAAGCTTTTGGCTCCAATAGTGTCCTCATAATCTTCAAATAACTTTCCTTGATTTGGTACATTACCTTTGCCCCAAGCAGCATCAAGGATTTCTTTACTTTTTTTGTCGCCCCATTTGAGCCCACTGGATGCAACCTGGATTATAGCATCTTTTTGCACGGGGGAGAGGCCGGCCGGAAGCGCAAAGTTGGGTATATATCCATCAGAATTATACGGATCAAACCCATGAACCTTTCCAAATTCTTTTTGGTAAGCTTGTCCAGCACGACTTTTAGCGGGAGGCATAATTGCTGGTTGAGACATGCCAGGAAAAGTTTTCACATGCTCTGCCGAGTTGTAAACAACTGGACCTTCTCCGGGAATGTCCATAGATTTTATTGCTCCAGGAGCGTATCCAGATTTGACCGCTTCTTTTCTTTCTATTTTTTCTGGGCTAGGAACAAATCCTTCTGCAAATATATAATCAAAAAGATCTGGCTCTTGTCTATCTTTAGGGACAAGCCTTTGATTGCTTGAGTTGGCGAAGTTAGGAACATAGCCCAAAGCGTAAGGCTTCGGCTTCTTCTTTAAGTCATCAACTTCTTCTTCATCTTTTTTCAGTCTATTTATTTCAAACCTTTTATTGAATGCGTCAGATCCATTAATTTTTTCGAAACCAGAGCGATAATTTTGTTGATCTATTTTGGATAGAATCGGAGTTTCTTTTTCGGTTTGATATATTTTTAAGTCTTTTTGATAGTATGGTTTAAGCTTTTGGTTTTTTGATCCGCGCTCGACAACCTCAAATTTTCTTTCTTGAGGTTCCGTGATTTGATTTTTAGAACCTTTTTGATCTTCAGGTTGAATCTGTCTTTCTTGAGGAGGAGAGCTTTGATTTTTCGAGCCCCCTTTAATATCAGGGAGATCTAATTTGTCTACGTCTTCTCTACGCTCTGAAGTTTCAACTTTTTGATTCTTCGAGTCAATCTTTTGTTCTTCGGTGACCTGCCTTTCTTGCGGTGCAGACTTTTGATTTTTAGAGCCCACCTGCTGATCGGTTTGAACCTCTCTATCGGTTTGGTTCTTGGAACCTTTTTGTTCTTGAGGTTCTAATTGTCGCCCTTCGGGAGCAGTGGTTTGATTCTTGGAACCCTTTCGTTCATCGGGTTCAGTAAATTCTTTGGGAGTAGTCTTTTGGTTTTTCGAGCCTTCTTGTTGATCGGTTTGTGTTTTTCTAACAGTTTGATTCCTGGAACCTTCCTTGTCATCAGGAAAAAGTTGACGCTCCTGTGGCGGAGCGATTTGATTCTTTGATCCCTTATTTAAATCTATACCCTGAATTATTTTATTTGGATCAATACCTTTTGTTCTTGTTTTATTATCAGAGAAGATTGTTTTCGATTCGGACGAATCTTTGCCATGTAACTTGTCGAACCCTTTTTTAAATAAATCCTTGTTTTCCTTGTTGCTCGACTTAGATAATTCAGAAGCAAGAGATACCTCTGTTTCAGTAATTTTGATTTTACTTGTTTGATTCTTCGAGCCTTTTTGTTCTTGTTTCTGTTGGCGCTCCTGAGGTGGAGCCACTTGATTTTTGGATCCTTTTTGATCGTCAGACTCAAGTTGTCTTTCCTGAGGGGCAGCGGTTTGGTTTTTAGAACCTTTCTGTTCTCCAGGCTCAGTAAATTCTTTGGGAGTAGCCTTTTGGTTTTTGGATCCTTCCTGTTGATCGGGTTGGGCTTGGCGCTCTTGAGGTGGAGCTATTTGATTCCTGGAGCCCTTTTGTTCATCGGGTTCAGTAAATTCTTTGGGAGTAGTCTTTTGGTTTTTTGAGCCTTCTTGTTGATCGGGTTGGACTTGGCGTTCTTGAGGTGGAGCAGTTTGATTCTTTGAGCCAGAATCTTCCGCAGAACCTCGCCTTTCTTTTGGCGGAGTTCTTTGATTTTGAGAACCAATAATTGTTTCTGGATCTTTAGACACATCCAAATCTTCTTGAGATCTTAATCGCTGGACTTTCTTTAAATAAGAATTTGGAGTATATTTTTGATTACGGGACTTATCCACAGAATCAACACCAGAAGCTTCGTAAGGATTAAATCCATGAATATCCTCAAAAGCTTGTTTATAGTTTGATCCAGCTTTTGTTTGGGACGGAGGCATGATTGCAGGCTGCTTTATTCCCGGAAAATATTTTATTGTCTCTGCTGTATTGTATAAAATATCTCCTTCTCCAGGAACCCTCATTGATCTCACCTGACCAGGCTTATAACCCGCTTCTTTCGCAGCTTCTTCTTCTTCAAATTTATCTTTGGTTGAAGTTTTGGCAAAATTAGGAATAAAACCCTCTGCAGATCTACCTTTCTTTGTTCTTCTTGTGAGATTGGCCCCAAACCCTTGTTGATATAGAGTTGAAGAAGCTTGTTGAGCTATAGTATTTAATACTTTAGCTTCGGCAATTTGAGACTTTATCAAACCAAGAATAATCTTCTCTTTTTCAACTTTAGAAATATCTGTTCTCAACATCTCTTTATTAAGAGCCGCATTTTGAGAGAATAAATTTACTAAAGATGATTGTATTGCTTGTTGTTTCTTTGCTTCACTTGTTATACCAATCAAAGAGCCAAGACTTTCTCTTGTAAATTTGACAGCTTGACCAAACAACTTAAAGAATACTGCAGTAAGAACAACCAAGCCTGGCCCAGATAATATATTTCCAATGCCAGCAAGAAAGCCGTTAGCAAATTTACTTCCAGCACTCTCCCCATCTCCAATTAAATCATTTGCTCCTTCCGCAAAACTTTTAAAAGTGTTTAAAATTTTCTCCATTCCAGGAGCCAGAACAACCTCTCCTACTGCGGCGCTCATTTCTTTTAAAGCTAAACCAGTTTCTGTAGCTAAAGCAGAAATAGTATCCCTTAACTGATCATTCTTTTGGATCGCTTCGTCGGTAGCAGAAGACGAAATTTCAGTAGCCCTCGCAAGTATACCATTTTGTTTTGCAGCATCACTCAAAACAGCCTTTAAAATATTGATTTGAAAAACGCCACCGACTGTTTGAGCGATTTGAGCTTTTTGAGATTCAGATAAACCATCGAAAGTGTTTGCAAGATCAGTGAGTATTCTTGTAGCATTGATTGTATTGCCCTCAACATCTCTAACAGCAATACCCAATTCTTCGAGTTGATCAAGAGTGCCGGTTCTACCAACCCTCGTAAAAATAGTTTTCAGCGAGTTTCCAATTACCTTTCCGCCTCGAGCAGTTTGTTGTTGAGCTGCGGTAACAATACCAACAAGTTCATCGATATCAACTCCAGCACTTTTCGCAGACTGACCTGTTCGGGCAATAGCGTCAGCAAAATCTTCTGCGCTAACAGCAAACTGAACATCGACTGCCGCAAATTTACTTACAAGCTCAGTGGTATCTTTTATTTCTGAACCATAAGTATTCATTGCCGCGGTTAAAGCTTTCACCGCATTTGCAGAATCCATACCTGTCAGACGAGTAAGAATCAAAGCGTCTCGCGTTCTTTTTAAAGTTTCTTCTACAGACAAACCTTGACGAGCATACTCTACTGCTGCATCAGAAGCTACCTTAAATGCTTGCCCAGTTTCTTTGGCCGCATCAAATAATCCAGAAGAAAAAGCTTGAAGGTTTTCAGTCGACAACCCCATTACTACATTTATATCTGCAAGAGCTTTTTCAACTTCAACCAAGTTAACAACCATGGCCTTGAATGCATTAGAAATACCGTTTATAATTGCCATGCTAGCCCCAAACGCAAGAATACGAGCGTTGGCAGCTTCCATCGATTTGGTAAATTCATCTGCAGACCTGCGCATGTTACCCAAAGGCTGAGTGGCACCTTTGTCATCTACGGAAACTTTTATTGGTTGCCGCCGTATTCTGTTTACAGCCGCCTGTACTGCCGCTTCAAGCGGCTTAGTATTACCATGTACGTCAAGATCTATGCTCATTTTTCCTTATTCCTAGATAAGGCATATATACACCAAATTTATTCTACGCCATGCAATTTCATTAAATCTTCCATATTTAAACTTCCACCCTTCTTCTTTACCTCTTCATGCAGATCAACACCTTTAGTTTTTTCCTTGACTCCAAGATACTCATAATCTTCCTTTTTAGCACCTACAAGTGTGGCTGCGTCACCGGTCTGCAGCTTCTGAACTGCTTTATCTTTTTCTTCTCTCGAAGAGCCTCCGAACTCTAATAATTTTTTTGGATCAGATTTAATATGATCTGGTATATTATCATTGTAATCGAATATATTTTTAAATACTCTTGTGTATACTATCAATCTTATTTGATTGTATGTCAATTCACAAAATGGCTTTCCATAAAACTGCATGCTATCTTCAGCAAAGCTCAAATAAGGACTATAAAAATCCTCTAATACTGTATGCTGTATACTTTCTTCACCAAAATTCTCAAATATAGAATTATACAACAACACAACATCTGAAATTTCATAGTCCTGCATGTCATCAAACCTACCATCATCAAAATAAGGCTTGTTCAATTCACGATCATAAAAAAAACTTTTAATCATATAAAAATCATTCATTCTATCTTTTGCATATTTTTCGCAAGTATTGCCAATGAGGCTTTTCTTTTGCAATTCTTTATCACGCAACAATTTATTTTCTTTATCTATTAAATCTTGTTGTTGATCTATTTCGCTTTTGAGCACCAGTTTGTTTTTGGCAGTACTCAAGCTTTTTATAAATTCTTTTTTCTCTTCAATAATTTTTTGATCTTTCTCCGTCCACTGATTTTCTTCGGCGAGCATAGCCAGCATATCTTCTTCGGTAGGAACGCCTTTGTTTTTAGCAATATTAAAATACCTCTCCTCTATCTCCTCAAGCTCTACTTGGTCGTGAGGAGTTAAATGTTTCACAAAAACTTTCTCAGAGTTTAAGGTCGACTCAGAGAAGCCTCGAACAACATCTCTAAATATTCTTCGACGCTTGGTCGTTTCCACGACACTAGATATTACCTTGATCTATATCTTGGTTTAGACTCGCTAGCTCATCTGAAGACGCAGAGCCAGAACTATAATACCAAAAACTAAATAATGCAGCAACCTTGCCCCCAATTAAATCATAAATCTCATCACCCTCTTCCTCCATGTCATAAAAAACTTGAAGTTTGTGTTCAAATGTTTTGCCAGGAAATAAAGGTTCAATTTCGTCTTGGTCATCCTTTTGTATATATGTTAAGTTTAATATATACCATTGAATAACTTTGTTTTCGGCTCGCATATCAGCCGTATGATTGAAAAGATTTGCGTATGATGTTTCGACGTTAATGATATCTTTTCTTGTAAGAGCTATATCTCCAGCTAACGAGCCAATTTTATTTTTAAATTTTTCTGATTCTGAGTCAGTACTAATTTGAAGCCTCTCGATTTCATTAGACATTTCGCCATACTTAATATACATATTAGTCAACGATTTGGCATCCTCTTCTGCAAGAAGTCCACCTGTGTCGCTATATTTTTTTGCCAACATAGCTTTTGTGAGTATGCCGTTCTTGATGCATTTGCTCATTTCAACACTAAACTCTAGTTCTGCTTCTTCTATTTGCCTTCGACTAGGCTTCTTCATCACAACTCTATAAGGCACGCTTTCTTCAATCTCTTTTGTGATTGAAACCTCTTCGTCTTCGTTCGTGTCTTGATTTTTTACAGTTTTTGTTTCTGTTAGTTTATTTTTTTCTTTTTTCTCAAAAGTGAAACTGTAAATTTCTTTGAGTTTTTTTCTTGTTTGTTCTATAGTTTCCTGTGTCATAATTTTATTTAAAGATAAAGTGCGCTGTATAATTATCTAAATCTCCTTGAATATTTCTAATTGTTTCGTTACCAATATCAAGAATTCTTTTTCTTAAATGCTGAAGTTTTTCTTCACTAAAGTAGTCGGCTTGATCCACAACAGGCAAGCAGCCTTCTGGCAAATTGTTTCTCAACTTATCGAAACTAATTTCGTGCTCTTTGTGTAAGTCCTCAATCATAACGAGGAAGCCCTTGAATAGGGAAACCGTATTCCTTTGGCAACACCTTTTAAAAATGTCTTCTGGATCCATATAAACCTTGTACCTGCATTAGAGTACACAAATTTTTTATTAGTGTATCAATATATATGCAACCATTTTTTAAAGATTACGAAAAACGCAATATTGCAGAGCAGCTTTTGGGCCTTCACGAAACATTCGGAAGAGATATTGTTGTATAC
>Ga0209632_10000746_pt1 | contig 33713 bp, 33 predicted proteins | sample COG_10_FD_184754 | JGI IMG/M metagenome (GOLD analysis project Ga0209632, IMG submission 184754) | Pelagic Microbial community sample from North Sea - COGITO 998_met_10 (SPAdes) (version 2) | ecosystem: Environmental > Aquatic > Marine > Neritic zone/Coastal water | place: Helgoland, sampling... | reverse complement strand
AAGAAGAGAAACTCTTTTAGTAAATAAAGATAAAGCAATCATTAGTAAAAAACTAGTAACGCTAATGAAAAATGTTCCTGATGAAAGAAAGATGGAAGAGTTTGAATTAAAAGAAATTGATAAAGACAAATTATATAAATTTTTAAGAGAAATGGAGTTTAATAGACTTCTTAGTTCTGTTATTTCAACATATGGAGAGCCTGCATTAGAAGAAAATAAAACTGCGTTGATATCTAAAAAAAAACAAGAAAATATAAGTAAAAAAAATTATCATTTAATTTCAAATGAAAAAGAAATAGATGAGTGGATAAATGAAGCTGAAGAAGCTGGTGAATTAGCAATTGATACTGAAACCAGCTCTCTAGATGCACACCAAGCAGACTTAGTTGGAATTTCTTTAAGCACAAAAGTTGGTAAAGCTTGCTATATCCCAATAGGCCATAAGTTTAAAGGATGCTTAAAAAAAGACATAGTGATTAAAAAATTAAAGCCACTTTTAGAGGACAAAAGTGTAAAAAAAATTGGTCAAAATATAAAGTTTGATTTTATTGTTTTATTTAAACAGGGGATAAAGATGAATTCGATGGAAGATACAATGCTGATGTCTTATGTATTGGATGCTGGAAAAAATAGACATAATATGGATACTTTATCTCAAATTCACTTACAGCATAAAACAATCTTATTTAAAGATATGGTCGGTACTGGGAAAAAAGAAATTAATTTTAGTGAAGTAGAGCTAAGTAAAGCAATGGAGTATGCTGCAGAAGATGCTGATATCACATACAGACTATATAAAATATTTAGCAAAAATTTAAAATTAGAAAAATTAACCAATATTTATGAAATTTTTGAAAAGCCTTTAATTGAGATATTAGCATTTATGGAGATTGAAGGAATAAAAATTGATAAAATTTTTTTAAAAGTATTATCTGAAAAATTTCATAAAAAAGTTAATAAATTAGAAAAAGAAGTTTTTAAAATTTCAAAAAAAGAATTTAATATTGCTTCACCAAAACAATTGGGCGAAATAATTTATAATGATCTAAAAATTGCAGTTTTAAAAAAAACAAAAAAAGGAAGTTTTGCCACAAATGCTAGCGTGCTTGAAGATCTAGCATTTAAAGGACATAAGCTACCCCAATTAGTTTTAGATTGGCGTCAAGTATCAAAACTTAAAAATACTTATTCTGATGCCTTGCCTGAGCATATTAATCCAAACACAAAAAGAGTGCATACTTCTTTTCTATTAGCAGCCACAACAACAGGAAGGCTTGCTTCTAGTGATCCAAATTTACAAAATATTCCAATCAAATCAGAGGATGGTAAAGACATAAGAAAAGCATTTATAGCCGAAAAAGGTTTTACTTTAATTTCTGCTGATTATAACCAAATTGAAATGAGAATTTTAGCAGATCTTGCAGATGTTAAAGAATTAAAAAAAGCATTTAAAAATAATGAAGATATTCATTCACTTACTGCAAGTCAGGTATTTAATGTTGATATAAAAAAAATTGATCAAGATATGCGGCGAAAAGCCAAAGCAATAAATTTTGGTATTATCTATGGAATTTCTCAATATGGACTAGCAAAACAGATTAATGTTTCAAATCATGAGGCAAGTGAGTTTTTAAATGCTTACTTTTCAAGGTTTCCCGAAATAAAAATTTATATGGATGACACTATTAAATTTTGTAGAAAAAGTGGATATGTAAATAATATTTTTGGTCGTAGATCTCACTTTAATGGAATTAATGATAAAAATTTTAATGTAAGAAATTTTCAAGAACGGGCAGCAATTAATGCACCCATTCAAGGTTCTGCTTCTGAAATAATGCGACTAGCAATGATAAGACTTGATAAAAAATTTAAAAGTTTAAAAAATAATAAATCAAAAATATTATTACAAATACATGATGAATTAATTTTTGAAGTTCCAGAAAAGGAAGAAAAAACTATAACTAAAATTATTTTTGAGGAAATGACCAGTGTTGCACAAAGTGATTTACACTCATTTTCTACTCCCTTGACTATTGATGTAAATACAGGTGGTAATTGGGGTATACTTCATTAATATATTGGCATTGCCTAAATTAGAACAATTTAGTATTTTTAAAGTAGTATATGCAAACACAAACAATTGCTTTAATAGATGATGATAGAAATATACTTACAAGTATAAGCATTGCCCTTGAAAAAGAAGGCTTTAAAGTTCAGACATATATTGATGGAGAAAGTGCACTAATAGGTCTTACGAGATCTCCACCAGATTTAGCGGTTATAGATATTAAAATGCCTAAAATGGATGGTGAAGAACTTTTAAAAAAATTAAGAAAAAAAACATCTCTTCCTGTAATTTTTTTAACCTCAAAGGATGATGAGATTGATGAATTGTTGGGTTTAAAATTAGGTGCAGATGATTTTGTAAAAAAATCTGGAGGATTTTCCATAAAAGTTTTAATTGAGAGAATTAGAGTTCAGTTAAGAAAAAAAGATATTAATAATAACCTTGAAGAAAGTAAGAATATAATTTTACATGGAAAACTTAAACTTGACCCTTCTCAACTTGAATGTGAGTGGGATGGAAAACAATTACCAGATAAACTCACAACTACAGAATTTTTGATAGTAAAAGAATTGGCTAAAAGACCTGGAATAATCAAAGAAAGAGCTCAATTGATGGATATAGCATACAGAGAAGATACTGATATTGAAGACAGAACCATTGATAGCCATGTAAAAAGAATAAGAAAAAAATTTAAAAAAATTGATCCTGATTTTTCAGCAATTGAAACCAGATATGGTAGTGGATATAGATGGAATGTTAGCTGATGTTCAGCAGTTTCTTAAAAAATTTATCTATATTAAAAAAATTTTTATTTATAAATTTAATAATCTTTATTGTTATTAGTATTTTTACAGTTTTATATTTAAAAAGTGTCAAACCAAATTTAATTCAAAAAAAAATAGTTAATCACATAGAGGTAATAAATAATACAATTGACCATATCTTGAGATTACAAATAAAATTTGAAGAAGAAGATATAAGAAGATTTTTGTTTTCAACAAGATTTTTATTTCAAAATTTAGATAGAGTAGTTTTATTTGATAATCAATTTAACCTAGTTGGAGATACTGATACATTAGATCTAGATCCAAGATCATTTTCAAAGAGACTAGATATAGTTCAATTAGAAATTCTTGATGAAAAAATTAAAAAAGAAGTGACGGAAAGAAAAGATATAAATAAAAAAAAAACGGTTTCATTAAAAGATGTTTTGTCTCATTATTCCTGGTCTAAAGATTTTGGTATGCCTTATACTTTTACACAGGAAAATTATAATCAATACTTATTAATAACTGTTAAAAATGTTATGATTGACGGAAAGCATGCAGGATTTTTGACAATAACTGAAAATGCAAATGACATTAAAGTAGCTATTGATGAAAGAAAGAGTTTTATAATTAGAACAGTTATTGTTTTAGCAATAGTTATTTTAGTTTTCTCTTTTGTCTTAAATAAATATTTCTTAAAACCTATAAAAAACTTAGTTATTTATACTAAAATTATTAAAGACAAGAGTAAAAAAAAAACAAATATAGATGTATTAAAAAATAGAAATGATGAAATTGGAGTTTTATCAGAATCATTAGATGATATGACTCATGAACTTCAAAAAAGAATTGCTAATGCAGAAAACTTTTCAACTGATTTAGTTCATGAAATAAGAAATCCCCTAACGTCATTAAAAAGTGCTTCAGAAATATTAAATGAAACAGAAGATCCAATACAAAGAAGCAAACTGACTAATATCTTAAATCACGACGTACAAAGAATAGAAAGATTAATTACAGATTATTCACAAATGCTAAAAGATGAAGTTGCATTAAGTAAAGAAAAAATGAAAAAAATAAATTTAAAAATAATAGCTATGTCCGTTGTAGATGATTTTAATAATATTTATGAGACCAAAAGAGGAATTAGGATAGAGTTAATTAATAAGAATAATCTAGATGAATATCTAATAAATGGAATAGAAAATAGAATAGAGCAAATTATTGCAAATTTATTAGATAATGCAATATCATTTAGTGAAGATAATCAAAAAATTTTAGTAGAGATCTCAAAGAACGATAAAAAAAAAATTATATTAAAAGTTATTGATCAAGGAAAAGGTTTTAAAGAAAAAGATACAAATAAAATTTTCAATAGATTTTATAGCAATAGACCAGATAATTTTGGTGAACATTCGGGGTTAGGATTAAATATTGTCAAAAACCTTGCAGATCTTCATAGTGCTACTATTAGTGCCTCCAATAATATTGAACAAAAGGGCGCAAATGTTGAAATTATTTTTCCTAAAATTTAATCAAAAGTTGATTAATTAATCTATTATGTTAGAAACGCCGACAATGAAAGATTTTAAAGTAAAAGACTTATCAGAAGCTGATTTTGGAAGAAAAGAAATTTCTATAGCAGAAACTGAAATGCCAGGATTAATGGCATTAAGAGAAGAATATAAAGGAAAGGCACCTTTAAAGGGAGCAAAAATTTTAGGATGTCTACACATGACAATTCAAACAGCAGTTTTAATTGAAACTTTAGTTGATCTTGGAGCCGAAGTTAGATGGTCATCTTGTAATATTTTTTCAACACAAGATCATGCAGCTGCTGCAATAGCTCAAGCTGGAATACCAGTTTATGCCTGGAAGGGTGAAACCGAGGATGAATATTTATGGTGTATAAAGCAAACAATTGAAGGAAAAAAAGATTGGAAAGCTAATATGTTATTAGATGATGGTGGTGATTTAACTGCAATCATGCATAATGAATATAAAGATTTATTGAAAGATATAAAAGGTGTTTCAGAAGAAACAACAACTGGAATAAAAGCATTAAATAAAATGGAAAAAGATAATGCTTTAATGATTCCAGCAATCAATGTTAATGATTCAGTGACAAAATCAAAATTTGATAATCTGTATGGATGTAGAGAAAGTTTAGTTGATGGAATTAGAAGGGCAACAGATGTAATGATGTCAGGTAAAGTTGCAATAGTTGCTGGTTTTGGAGATGTTGGTAAGGGTAGTGCAGCATCATTAAGACAAAGTGGAGCAAGAGTTATGGTGACCGAGGCAGATCCAATCTGTGCTCTGCAGGCGGCTATGGAAGGTTATGAAGTAGTTTTGATGGATGAAGCTATTAGTAAGGCAGATATAGTTGTAACAGCTACAGGTAATAAAGATATTGTCACTGCAGATCATATGAGAGACATGAAAGACAGAGCAATATTATGCAACATTGGTCATTTTGATAATGAAATTCAAGTTGAAGCATTAAAGAACTATAAATGGGTAGAAGTTAAACCTCAGGTACATGAAATAGAATTGACAGGTGGAAAAAGAATTATTCTTTTAGCAGAGGGAAGATTGGTAAATTTAGGATGTGCAACAGGTCACCCAAGTTTTGTAATGAGTGCATCATTTACAAATCAAGTAATTGCACAAATAGAGCTTTGGAGTAACCATAAAAATTATGAAAATAAAGTTTATGTATTACCTAAATATCTTGATGAAAAGGTTGCAATGTTACACTTAAAAAAAGTTGGAGCAAAACTTACAAAACTATCAAAGGATCAAGCAGACTACATTAGTGTTGGAACAGAAGGTCCATTTAAACCCAATGCCTATCGCTACTAATAGTGGCAAAATAGAAATTTCACTAGAAGTTAAAACTGCTGAATTAGCTAAAAAGTTTTCTCAAATATTAAAAAAAGGTGATGTGGTTTTTTTACATGGAGAAATAGGAGTTGGAAAAACAACATTCGTAAGGCACTTAATCAATCATTTTCAAAAAAATAATCATTTAAATTTAACAGAAGTCACAAGCCCAACTTTTAATTTGGTAAATGAATATGATGTAGCAAGTTTTATTATTCAACACTACGATCTATACAGACTAACAAATAGTGCTGAGACAAAAAGTATTGGATTATTAGAAAACCAGAAAGAAACACTAACATTAATAGAATGGCCTGAAAAAATAGAAAAAGTAATTGATAATAAAATTGATTTATTTTTTGAATACGGAGAAGATCTAAATAAAAGATTTTTATCTATAAAAGGTTTAAATGAAGAAAAGTTAAATGCTACCAAATAAATTAAAATTAAAAAAAATTAAGGGAGATGCTTCATTTAGAACGTTTTATAGAAAAAAGGTTGGTAATAAAAAATCGATTATAGTTTTTGCAACTAAAGAAAAAAAAAAAAATTTACTAATATATGATGCAATAAATAGTTTGCTGATTAAAAATAAAATTTTAGCACCAAAATTGTACAGTGAAAGTTATAAAAAAGATTTTATAGAAATAGAAGATTTTGGTAATAATACTGTTTTTAGTTTATTAAGAAAAAAAAAAAGTGACAAAATAAATTTATATAAAAAATCTATTGACTTACTTATTAAGATTCAAAAAATAAAAAAAAATAATACTAAAAATTTTAAAGGAAAAAATTATAAAATTCCTTTTTATAATAATGAAAAATTATTTGTTGAAGCAAAATTATTTTTAGATTGGTACGCTAAAAAATATGTGTCTAAGGATAAAAAATTAAAATGTAATATTGAAATAAAAAAACAAATAAAATTTTTATTATCTAAGCTTAAATTAAAAAATAATATTTTTGTTCATCGTGATTTTCATGTATCAAATTTAATAAAATATAAAAAGCAACTAGCCACAATTGACACGCAGGATGCCGTAATAGGAAACGGTGCTTATGATTTGGCTTCATTAATTGATGATGTAAGGTTTAAATCAAGTAAAGAATTTAAAGATCATATTTATAACTATTATTTAAAATTGAATAAAAAAAAATTTAATCAAAATGTTCTTAAGAATGATTTTGAAATACTATCAGTCCTTAGAAATATGAAAATAATAGGAATTTTTACTAGATTGGCTGTTAGAGATAAAAAAAAAATATATTTAAAACTAATACCATATACTTGGAGATTAATAGAGCTAAGAATTAAAGATAATAAAATATTTGATGACCTTAAAAAAGTACTAGATTTTAATTTTTCTAAAGAAATAAGGAATCTTAAATGAAAATTAATACAGCATTAGTTTTATGTGCAGGATATGGTAAGAGATTAAACCCATTAACTTTAAGTGAACCAAAACCACTTTTAAAGATTAATGAAACTACACTACTTGAAAATTGTATTAATTTAATAGAATCTTTAGGAATAAAAAAAGTCATTATAAATACATTTTATTTAAAAAGTAAAATTGAAGATTTTCTTACAACAAAAAATTTTAATTTAGATATTAAAATAATTAATGATGGGAAAGTTATTTTAAATACAGGAGGAGGAATCTTGAATATGATTAATTCTTCAAGTGAGTCGGATTTTTTAACCTTCAACCCAGATACTGTTTGGAATGAAAATTATACAAAACATATTAAAGATATGGAAAAATTTTATTTTTTCAACCAAATTAAAAATATACTTTTGCTTGTTAACAAAAATTTTAGCTTTGATAAAAAATTAAAAGGTGACTTTAATCTTATAAAAAATAAAATTATAAAAGATGATCAAAATAAATTAATTTATACTGGTTGCCAAATAATTAATAAAGATCTATTTAAATCTCATATAATTAAAAATTTTTCAATATCAGAAATTTGGAATGAGTTAATTTATAAAAATGAGCTATATGGCTATGAAAGTAAAGAAAGTTTTTATCATCTAACAAGTCTAGAGGTTTACAAAAAGCTATTAAAAAATAAGTAAATCTTTAGCCCTATCTTTGTTTAAATATCTACATTCAGTAATCTCTTGTTTTGAATTTAAATTGATTAGAAGTGGATTGCCAGTTGGTATTTCAAGTAAAGATATTTTTTTATCATCTAATTTAAATAAAAATTTACATAATGCTCTGATAGAATTTCCATGAGCAGAAATTACTATATTTTTATTTTCTAATAATTTATTTTGAATGTCAGAACTGTAATATTCTATTACTCTTTCATAAGTATCCTTAAGTGATTCCGTATCTGGAATTTTTAATTTGGGGATTTTTTTATAAGCCTCAATATTTAATGGATGATATGGATTATTTCTACTTAAAGGCTCAGGTTTTATGTTCCAAGATCTTCTAAATGTATGAATTTTATCTTCACCTAGTTTCTTCTTCATTTCATCTTTATTTAAACCTGTTAATGCACCATAATGCCTTTCATTTAGCTGCCATGCCTTTATAGGCTCTCTGGAGTCTCTCAATGTACTTTGAATAAGTTTAAGAGTATTAATAGCTCTTAGCTGAAATGATGAAAAAAAATAATCAATATTTATCTTTAATTCTTTAATATCTTCACCAGACTTGCATGCTTCTAATTTTCCTAGACTGGTAAGATCCACATCAACCCAGCCGGTAAATCTCTTTTCTAGATTCCATTCGCTTTGACCATGTCTAACTAAAATTAAATGAGGCATTTTTTATATTTTGATAACTGATAAAATGAATAAAATAAATAAAATTATCATGAAAAAAAAAAATACCATCCTAATTAAAGGTTTTTATTTTTGTAATCTAATATTGTTGATATTTTATTTATTCCCTGGAAGTTTATTAGGATATTTCTTTTATAAAAATCTTCATATACAACCTCAAATTACTAAAGATTTTATAATTTCTTCAAATCATTTTTATATTTTTTTTATTTTATCTATAATCGGAATTTTAGCATATCGTAATACGAATAAAATAAAACTTTTAATCAAATATCTATTTTTAATGTCAATTATTCTAGAGTTTTTTCACATTATAATTCCTAATAGAGAATTTGAGTGGTTTGATTTGCTTGGAAATACTATAGGTGTTGCTGTAGTTATAATTGTTTATAAAATTAAAAAAAAATATGAATAAAATATTAAATATTTTTTTGGCTGTATTTATTTTCCTTATCTCAGCCTGTTCTTCTATACCAAAAAATACATCAAGCAGCTGTTCAATATTCAATGAAAATTATTTATGGTATAAACATGCTAAGAAAACAGAGGATAAATGGGGAACTCCTATTTATATTCAATTAGCTATAATTAAGATGGAATCAAACTTTGATTGGCTAGCCAAACCTGACAGAAAAAAAATATTTAAAGTTATACCTTTTAAAAGACCCTCAAGTTCGTTTGGATATTCGCAGGCAGTTAAAGGAACTTGGAGACAATATAGGAATGAAACAGGAAATAAATTAGCATCAAGAACAAGCTTTAAAGACAGTGTTGATTTTATAGGATGGTATACAAATAAAACTGAATCTATTTTAAAGATTTCCAAGAAAGATGTCTTTCGGCAGTACCTTGCTTATCACGAGGGATGGGGAAATTATAAAAATTATAAGAATAATCAAAAAGTTATTATTTTAGCTAAAAAAGTAAAAAAACAATCAGATAAGTATAAATCTCAATTAAAAAAATGTGAGAAGCGATTAAATAAAAATAAATATATTATTTTTTAGCGAAGTTGTTTCTTTAGTTCGATATCTACAGCATCAATTCTTTTTGTATTTTTAGCGAGAGTCAAATACATTGTTGGTGTTACATATAATGTAAAAAATGTAGAAATAATCATCCCACCTAAAATAGTTGCTCCTACAGCTAATCTGGATGTTTCCCCTGCTCCTGGACCAATATTTCCTATTACTAAAGGCAACATTGCAATCATTGTACTTATAGAAGTCATCATAATCGGTCTAAATCTAAGATCACACGCCTCTTTAATTGATGCCTCTATATTTTTCCCCTCAGCTCTTAATTGATTGGCATAATCAACAATGAGAATACTATTTTTAGTGGAAATTCCAATTAGTATCACAAGCGCAATTTGTGAAAAAATATTAATTGAACTATTCAAAAATAAAATGAATATCAAACCACCAAATAAAGCAAGTGGAACAGTTAATACTATTATAAATGGGTGTACAAATGAGTTAAAGGTTGCTGCCATTACTAAATAGGCAGTTAGTAGGGCTAACGCAAAAATGATAAATAATTCATTGCTGGTTTCTTTTAATTCTTCAGATTTTCCTTTCCATGCAATTTGATTATTTATTTGTGAGTCAGATAAAGTTTGCTCTAAATATTTGATTGCTTCTGAAAGAGTATAGTTTTCAGATATATTAGCAGATATAGTTACAGCTCTTTGTCTATTATATCTTGATAATTTTTTTGCTGATCCTTCTTCTTTAAATTCAACTAAATTTGCTAATGAAATAAGTTTACCTGAAGTATTAGATCTTACAAAAATTTTTGTTAGACCTTCTTTATCTCTTCTATCGACCAAATATTGTTGAAGAATAATAGGGTATTCTTTTCCTTGTTTATTGAATTTAGTTACAATTTTACCCCCATAAAGAGTTTCTAATGTTTTACCGATTGACTCGGTTGAAACTCCTAAATCTTTAGCTCTATTTTTATTAATAGACAATTTTATTTCTGGTTTATTTCTTGAATAATCTGACTCTATTCTTGATAAATTTTTATTTTTTCTTAATTTTGATATGATTTCATTTTGTTTTTTTTCTAGATCTTCATAGCTATTACCCAATAGAACCATTTGGACAGGTTTATTATAACTAGACACTCTTATAGATTGAGGAGATATAGGAAAAGCAACTGTTTCTGGTACTGTAACAATTTTTCCAATCGCTTGTCTCATTACAGTTTGTGAATTTTGTTTTCTGTTTTTCCAATCATCTAATAAGGCAATAATTATAAAACTATTAAAAGAATTTTTATTGCTTCCAAATCCAGGAACTCTCATAATAAATCTTTTGTAAGGACTGTTTTCAGCTTGAAGCAAAGGAATCAATCGTTTTTCTACATCCTCAGCTCTTTTTTCTGTATATTCAAATGAACTACCTTCATCGGTAAAACCAAGAACGAGATAAACCCCCCTATCTTCCATTGGCAATAGTTCTTTTTTTGTAAAGCTATATAAAAGACTAGATCCAATAATTGTCAAAATTAAAAATGAAATAACAATTTTTTTTTTATTTAGCCAAAATAAAAGAGTTTCTTGGTAGAACTTTGAAAAAGATTTAAAAAATTTATCAAATTTTACAACAGCAAAATTTTGCTTTGGTTTTTTAATTAAAAATTTACTTGCCAACATTGGTGATAAAGTTAAGGCCACAAACGAAGAAACTATTATTGAAAAAGATAATGCTATTGCAGTTTCTCTAAATAGAGTACCGGCAATTCCATCAATAAAAATTAAAGGTAGAAATACTGCTATCAAAATTAAGGTTGTGGCTATGATCGCAAAGCTAATTTGTTTTGACCCTTTATACGCTGCAACTAATGGAGTTTCTCCATTCTCGATTCTTCTATATATTGCATCAGTCATAATAACAGAATCATCTGTGATTATTCCTATTGCTAAAATAAAACTTAAGAGAACAAATATATTTATTGATAGTCCAAATAAATAAATTCCCAAAAAAGATGCTATTAAACTTACAGGTAAAGCGATTGCTGGAACAATTACAGCTTTCAGATTACCTAAAAATAAATAAATAATTGCAACAACTAATATAAATGCAATTATTAGAGTTTTGTACACCTCTTGTATTGCAGTACCTACATATGTTGCTCGGTCAAAAGCAACTTCCATATCAATACCATCTGGCAATGTTTTTTTAACTTCAATTATTTTTTTTCGAATATCTTTAGATAATTCAACAGTTGAAGCCCCACTTTTTGCATAAATACCTATTCCTACTGTTTTTTGATTTAAAGCATTTTTTGTTTGTGCTTTAAAAAGTGTTTTTTCAGAAACCGGCCCAAATTCTACATTTGCAATGTCTGAAAGTCGTACAATGCTATTTTTAATTTTTTTAATGGGTAGTTGTTTCAATTTATCAATGTCATCGTAGGATTTATCTAAATTTAAGGTTAAATCTATATTATTTGCCTCAAGGGTACCTGCAGGTAAGCTAATATTTTCTTTTCTTAAAGATCCTTCAACCTCTTGAATAGTTAAATTATTAGCTGCTAGTTTTATTGGATCAATCCATACTCTTACACTTAAATCTCTTAAACCACCGGTCAAAATTCTTCCAACATTTTTAACACTAGAAAACTGATCAACTAGATATCTTTCAGTGTAATCCCCAAGATCTAAATCATTCCATGTTGAAGAAGTTACACTTAACCACATAGTAGTTGTAAATCCAGCTGCTTGTTTTAATATTTGAGGTGCATTCGCTTCACTTGGTAAGCTGTCCACAATTCTTGCAACTCTTTCTCTTATATCATTAGCAGCATTATCTAAATCAATATCTGTATTAAACTCTACTTTAATTGTGCTGCTGCCATTTTCTGATGACGAGTCAATATTCTTAATTCCTTCAGCTCCACCAACGACGTCTTCAATAACTTGTGTTACTTCTTGATCTATTATAGGTGCTGATGCAGATTTATAGTCTACTTTAATTTGAACTACTGGTGGCTGTAATCCATCTGGTAATTCTCTGACCGGTAATTTTGAAAAAACAAATATTCCAAAAACAATTAATATAAGTGACATTACCCAAGCAACAACCGGTCTTCTTATACTTACATCAGTAATATACATTATTTTTTAATTGGTTTTATTTCACCTCTTGGACGAACTTTTTTTAGTCCTTCAGCAACGATGTTTTCTCCTTCACTTAATCCAGATAGAACTTCGATATAACCATTACTTCTTATTCCAATTTTAATTTCAGTTTTGTTTGCAATATTTTTTTCTGAAACCTTATAAACGTAAATTTTATCACCTTCTAACATTATACTTGTGTCAGGTATCCCAAGAGAATTTCTCTCATTGTAGTTAACCGTTACTTCCAGTAGTGAGCCTGGAATTAACTCAGCATCTTCATTATCAACCTTAACTCTTATTAAAAGACTTCTAGTTTCTGCATTTATTCTGCTTGAAACAGCATAAACTATTCCATTATAAATTTTGATTTTGTTACCAGAGAATTTAGCTTTTATAGGTAACCCTTTTTTAATTACATTTGCAAATATTTCAGGAATTTTTAAGTCTGAATAAATTACAGAATTATCATCCAAAGTAATAATAATTGAGTTATTAGAATCAAGAATGTCACCAGTAATTCCTCTAAATCCCAAGGTGCCGCTGAATGGAGCAATAATATTCTTATCTTTAAGCTTTAATATTAAGTCTCCTTTTTTAACATACTTTTTAAGATCTAATTCAGTGATTAAGTCACTTCTTTTAATTCTAAATGACTCATTTTTTTTTGATACTGCTGTCCCAAAACTTTCAATTTTTTCTGAAAAATTAGTTTTGACAACTTCCTTTACAATGATTCCTGGAGGAGGTCTTTTACCGAATTTTTTTGCAAAATGATTTCCAATCATCATTCTACCAATTACAACAATAGTTATAATCAAAAAAAATGTTATTATTATAGATGTAACTTTGGTTGATCTTTTCATACTTTAAAATTTTCCGTACTCACTCCATGAACCATCATAAATTGTAGGCATATATTTATTATCTATTAAGGAATAAGCAAGAGCTAAAACAGAAGCAGTCACACCTGAACCACAGGAAAATATAAGATTCTTATTAAAGTCACATTTTGTAGACTTAAACTTTTTTAAAATTTTATCTTTGGTAATAAAAGTTCTATCAACATTTATTAGATCTGAAAAAGGCAAACAAAAAGAATGTTCTATTGAACCACTTCTTAAATTTTTTCTTGGTTCAGGAATCTTACCTTCAAATCTTTCCTTACTTCTTGCATCAATAACATCAAATTCTTTTTTAGAAATATTTTTGTCAATTTCTAGTTTATTTTTTACTAGCTCTCTTTTTTCTTTTGCCTTGTAATTACTTTTTATAATTTTATTTAAATCATTAGTGGTAGTTTTGTCTTCCTTTAACCATTTTTTTAAGCCCCCATCCAATACATGGACTAAACTTGGGTTATGACCAAAGTAAATAAAGTTATACCAACATCTACAAGAACTAATCACATCAGAATTGTCATAAACAACTATTCTGTCATTATTTTTTAAACCCATATCTGAAACAATATTTTCCCAAGAATTTAAATCAGTTAACATATGTGGTAGATTAGTATTTTGTTTTGAATTTTTATCTAAATCAAAAAAAATAGAATTTTGAATATGTTTTTTTTTATATTCTTCAAAACCATCTCTGTTTGTTTGGGGCATATGCCAAGAGCAATCAATAATTTTTACTTTATCAAAATTATCTTCTAACCATTTTGTAGTTACTAAAGACATGTTATCTTTTTTCCAAGTATCTTTGATGATATTCTTCTGCAGGACAGTAGTTTTTAACCAAAGATATATTTGTTACTACTTTGCCAGATAATTTTATATTAATTTTTTTTTTAGTTTCTTCAGCAATAATTTTTTGTTTATCATTTAGATAGAATATTTCACTTCTATATTGTGTCCCAAAATCTAAACCTTGTGAATTTAGAGTTGTTGAGTCATGGATTTCAAAAAAAAAATATAAAATTTTTTCATATGAAATTATTTTAGAATCAAAATCTAATTTAACAACTTCTGCATGATTTGTTTTTCCAGTACAGACTTCTTTGTAATTCGTTTCTTTATTGTTTCCACCACAGTATCCAACTTCAGTTTTTATCACACCCTCAAGTTTGCTAAACTTAATTTCTGGCCCCCAAAAACATCCTAGACCTAATATTGCTATTTCCATTGATTATCTTTTAATTTAATCTACAAATTATTCTTATGCTTACTAAAAATCAATTAGGCTTTTTGTACATGTTTATGTCTATATGTGCATTTTCTATAATGGATTTGATTGTTAAATGGTCAGAACATTATCCTTTGGGACAAGTATTATTTTTCAGAGGCTTTTTTGGTGTGATTATATATTTTTTAATAATGCCAAGAGATAGAATCAAAAATTTTTATCAGACTAAAAGAGCAGGTCTACATTTTCTAAGATGTTTGTTTGGTTTGATAGCTTTAATTGCAATATTTATTGCATTAAGAAATTTACCCTTAGCCACAGTAGTTAGTATTTCTTTTGCTGCTCCAATTTTTACCACAATTTTTTCAATTTTTTTTTTAAGTGAAAAAGTCGGATTTTATAGATGGCTTGCAGTATTTATTGGTTTTATTGGTATTATTGTAATAACAGAACCAGGTTTTGACTCTTTAAATATATATTACATTTATCCAATTATTTTTTGTTTAGGTTTATCATATGTTGCAATTGCAATAAGGCAGTTATCAACAACAGAGCCTGTATGGCTTATTTCTCTAAATTTTTCAGCAGCCATAACTTTTGCTAGTTTATTTACCATACCTTTTGGCTGGATAATGCCTGATGCTAAAGATTTAATTTTATTATGTATGATAGGGTTTTTAGGAGGGTTTGCAAACTTATGGCTTAGCCAATCTTTTAAATTATCAGAAGTTTCTCTTGTATCGCCATTAAAATACTTATCATTAGTTTTTGGAATAATTTTTGGGTATTTAATATGGAGTGAAGTTCCAACTACCAAAACTTTATTAGGAGCACTACTAGTTGTTGCTTCTTCTTTAATTATTTTTAGGAGAGAAATTTACTATAAAAAACAGGACTCGCTACCTAGACATGAATAAAATACCCAAATATTGGAATACGGCAAAAAAGTATCTATCTAAAAAAGATAAAGTAATGTCTATTCTAATTAGAAAATATAAATCTCCTTCTGAAATAGTACTTACTTCTAGAAAAGATATTTTTTATTCATTATGCAAAAGCATTATAGGTCAACAAATAAGTGTAGCAGCTGCAAATGCGGTTTTTTTAAGATTTAAAAAAAAATGTAAAAATAAAATTAATGCAAAAACAATATCAAAATTAAATACTACACAGTTAAAAAATTGTGGTCTTAGTAAGCAAAAAGTCAAAGGAATAAAAAGTTTAGCCAAACAAACTTTGAATAAATCTTTTAATCCAAAATTAATCTCAAATATGTCTGATGAGGATGCTATTGTTTATTTATCTAAGTTAAGACAAATTGGAAGATGGTCTGCTGAAATGATTTTATTATTTACCTATAATCGTTCAAATATATGGCCCATTCAGGATATTGGTCTTTTAAGAGCAATCTCAAAAAATTATAAAAAAAATTATTTACCCCCTGAATCTTACGTTAGTTTATTACAAAAAAAATTTTCTCCTTATTGTTCTGTTGCCACTTGGTATTTATGGAGAAGTATAGACCCTGAGCCTATTCAGTATTAAAACCCTTTATAATTTGAAGGTTTCTTTCTGTAGTATTTTTTGCTAAAGCCCATCCTTCTTGATATTCTTTTGAGTTGTGACATTCATTAGCCTTTTCGTAGCTTGGAAATTCCCAAATAACTGTTCTTGGGAAGTCATCCCCCTCTAAGCATTCATACTCTCCACCTCTTACCAAAGGCTTTCCACCAAAACTCTTAATTATAGGGGTTACTATTTTTCCATATTCTTTTAGATTATTGGGATTGTCTATTTTTTTATATAAAGCTATCCAATATCCTTTCATATTAATCCATCCATTCTTTGTAATTAATTATATTTTTTTGAATATAAGTAGGCAATTTTATTAATTCAAATTTTTCTAGTTTGCTCCCAGCACCAGTTTTATTGACTGTTTTGTCGACAGTTAAATCATGGATTGCTTGCTTGTTAATAATTAATTCATCTATTTGCTTAATAGATAAGGGATTAATATCAAATTCTCTATGATGTAAAAAAGATCTTAATTTATGTTCTATTTCTTTGGCTTTTTTAATATTTGAAAAGTGCCAACCACCATTATTTATGAATTTAACGCTATTATATTTTTTTTTAGAAAAAAAAGTATCTATTCTAAATTTAGAGTATTTATGATTTTTTATACTTCTTAACCATTGAGGGGTAATCAAATTTTTTTTTGCACAAGCTTTTGTGCCTATCCATATTAAATTAGGTACACGTAAATTAAATTTATAAAAAAACATATCTTGCTTAAAAAAAATAATCTTTTCATTAATTTCATTAAAATTTATTTTAGATAAATTAGGTATTTCATCTACATCGGATATTAAAATAATGTCATCTTTGTTTGCATTAATTAATCCTTTTTCAATATAGTTACGTTGATTATTTTCCCTATAAGCAGCATTCAAGATATATTTTCTAGATTTTTCACCCTCACTATCATCTGCGTTTACTATTTCAATATTATCAGGTTGTTGATCATGAATTAAATAAATAATTCTATCCTTAAATTTTTCAAATTTTTTAAGATTAAACTTTAATTCACGTCGATCACCTTTGTGTGTAAATTTACTTTCTACTATTACAAAATAATCTATATAATCACTTAAAGTATTAAGTCTTAAATCTAAGACAACCTCTTCATCAAAATACATGAAACAATCAAAAATTTTCATATTTATATTTAAATTAATTTAATACTATATTAATACTTAATAATGAAAAAAAAGTTAATAAATATTAATTACTGTATTTTTGCGCTAATTTTACTTTCTTTCCAAAATATAAAAGCTGATGATTTATTTAATCAAGGAAAACAAATTTTTTTAGGAGAGGGTAATTGTGCTACTTGTCATACACTTCAAGATGCCAATTCTAATGGAAATATTGGTCCAAATCTAAATGAAATAAAGCCAGGCATTGCAAGAGTACTTACTGCAGTTACAAATGGAATAGGAGTCATGCCAGCATATGAAGGTCAATTATCTTCAAAAGAAATTAAAGCTGTAGCTACATATGTTGCAGAAAGCACTAACTAATTATTTCTTCCAGGCGAAAGTTAGCAATTTTTTTTACCTGTTTTTTAGCTTCTTCAAATTCTAAATTAATTTCATTTTTAATTCTTTTTCTGAAACTGATTAGAATTTCATTTTTATTTTTTCCTTTAACAGCGATTATAAATGGGAAACCAAATTTTTTATTATATTTACTATTTAAATTTTGGAATTCATTAAATTCTTTATTACTGCACTGATTTAAATTTGCATTATTCTGCTCTTTCTGAGAGTTTTCAGTTAATTTTTTTTCAACTACTAACTCAGGATGAGAATTAAGAATCTTCAAATAATCTTCTTTTGAACTATTTTCATAAATTTTCATTATTGCAGAAGACAGTTTATTAAAGTTTTTATAAGGTTTTAAATCAAAGGTTTTCTCTGCAATCCAATTTGCTTTTTCAAAAACATTTCCAAAAATGTCAATAAAATCATTCTTTGTGAGTTGATTTACTTTATCTATTGAATTGATTGTTTTCATATTAAATTATTTTATTATTGTATAATATAATTATCTTATGACAAAATTAACAACACATGTTTTAGATATTTATTCTGGGAAGCCAGGCAAAGGAATTAAAGTTGATCTTTATTATTATAAAGACAATGAAACAAAAAGTAAAATTAATAGCATTATATTAAATAATGACGGAAGGTCAGATCAAGCTTTAATTGAAGGAAAAAATTTTAAAGAAGGTAAATATGAAATTGTTTTTTTTGTGGGTGACTATTTTAAAAAAATTACTGAGATTCCAAAGATTCCTTTTTTAGATGATATTGTTATAAAGTTTGGAATATCTAATATTAAAGAACATTATCATGTTCCTTTACTAGTTTCTCCTTGGAGCTATTCTACTTATAGAGGAAGTTAAATGACTTCCAACACTATAAAGTTTATTTTTGAAGACAAAATTCAGGAAATAAAAAATCCTGACCCAAATGAAACTATTTTAAATTATATTCGACTAAAATTAAAAAAAACTGGAACCAAAGAAGGTTGTGCAGAGGGTGGTTGTGGAGCTTGCACTATCGTAACAGGAGAACTAAAAAAAAATAAAATAATTTATAAAGCAATTAATTCCTGCATTGCCTTCACTACAAGCCTTGAAGGTAAACAATTGATAGTAGTTGAAAATTTATTGTTAAAAGATGGCTCCTTGCACCCCGTGCAAAGTGCAATGGTTAATTATCATGGTTCTCAATGTGGTTTTTGTACACCTGGATTTGTAATGTCCTTATTTTCAATGTACAAAAATAATTCATCTTATGATGAAAAAACAATAGAAGAGTCTATCTCAGGAAACTTATGTCGTTGCACAGGATACAGGCCAATTATTGATGCAGCAAAAAGTTTAAAAAATATAAAATCAGATCAATTTAAAAAAAACAAAAGAAAAACGATAACTTTATTGAAAAAAATACGACCAAAAAGTATTTCTATAAATAATCAAAATAAAAAATATTTTGCACCAAAAACTATAAACGAGCTAAAAAAGATTATTAAAAAATATCCCAATTTAGATTTTTTTAGTGGTGGCACAGACATGTCTTTAATTGTTACCAAGCAAAAAAAAAACTTAGACAATATTATTTATTTGAATTCAATAGATGAACTTAATTATATTAAAGAAAATTATAAATATATTGAAGTTGGCGCAACTACACCACTAATACAATTTGAATCATTTATAAAGAAATACTATTCAGATTTTAATATAGTTCTTAAAAGATATGGTTCAGTTCAAATAAGAAATGTTGCTACAATGGCAGGTAATATTGCAACAGCTTCACCAATAGGAGATTCTTTACCCTTGTTATTGTCACTTGATGCAAGCATTGTTATAGAAAGTTTTAATAAAAAAACTATTTTACCATTAAAGAATTTTTTTATAGGTTACCGTAAAACAAAGTTAAAAAAGGGACAATTTATTAGCTCAATAAGAATTCCAATTTTTAAAAATAATATTTTTAAAGCTTATAAAATATCTAAAAGAATAGATGATGATATTTCGTCAGTTTGTGCTTCATTTAATTTAGCAATTGCTAATAAGAAGATTAAGAGTATTAAAATCGCTTATGGTGGTATGGCAGCTATTCCAAAAAGAGCAATTTATTGTGAAAAAGTACTTTTAAACTCCAATTTTTCAGAAGATATAATTTTAAAAGCTCAAAAAAGTTTGGAAAAAGACTTTCAACCAATTAACGATATGAGAGCGAGCAAAGATTATCGTATGGAAATTGCAAAAAATCTTTTAATAAAATGTTTTTCAGAAATTAAACAGAATAAGTTAATTAGACTTAATTTTTAAATGAAAAACTTTTCTTTTATTGATGAAAAAAGACCGCATGACAGCGCTAGAAAGCATGTGAGTGGACTCGCAGACTATACAGATGATATTGATGAACCAAACGGAACATTGCATGGAGCAATTGGTTGGAGCAAAGAAGCTCATGCTTTTATAAAGAAAATTGACCTAAGAGAAGTTTGGAAAAGTGAAGGGGTAATCACAGTTGTTACAACTATTGATATTCCAGGAAGAAATGATGTTGGACCAGTTTTTAACGGTGATCCAATATTTCCTTCCAAAAAAGTAGAATTTTATGGGCAACCTTTATTCGCTGTTGCTGCAACATCTACAGATTTAGCCAGAAGAGCAGTTTTAAAAGCTAAAATTATTTATAAAAATTTAAAACCTGTAATTACAATAAAAGAAGCTTTAAAGAAAAAAACCTTTGTTTTAAAAGGTAAAAAAATACAAAGAGGCAATCCTACAAATGCTATTCTTAAGTCTAAAAATTCTTTAAAAGGTAATTTTACAACTGGTAGCCAGGAACATTTCTATTTAGAGGGACAAGTTGCGTTTGTAATTCCTAAAGAAGATAAAGATTTATTAGTATACAGTTCCACACAACATCCTTCAGAGACTCAGCAAATTATTTCTAAAATGCTCAATCAAAAAAGCAATAGTGTAACAGTTTTAGTCAGAAGGATAGGAGGAGGGTTTGGTGGCAAAGAAACAAATTTTTTAACCTCAAGTATTTGTGCGTTACTTGCAAACAAGACAAACAAACCAGTAAAACTTAAACTAGATAGAGATGATGACATGATAATGACTGGAAAACGACACGACTTTTATTCAGACTATAAAGTTGGTTTTAATGATTCGGGTGTTATAGAAGGTTTAAAAATTAAACTAGCATCAAGGTGTGGAATGTCACCAGATTTATCTGGAGCTATCAACGAAAGAGCTCTACTCCATATAGATAATGCTTATTATCTTTCAAATGTCCAAGTGCAAAACTATCTTTGTAAAACTAATACTGTTTCTTCAACAGCATTTAGAGGTTTTGGAGGAAATCAGGGGATGATGGCTATCGAAAATATAATAGATAATATTGCAAGATACCTAGAAAAAGACCCCGCGGAAGTTAGAAAAAATAACTTTTATAAAAAAAATAATAAAAATATTACACACTATGGAATGAAGATAGAGGATAATGTAATCCAAGAAATTTTTAATCAACTAATAAAAAAATCAAATTATAAAAAAAGATATTTAAAAATTAAAAAATTTAATTCAAATAATAAATATTTAAAAAAAGGAATCGCTATCACTCCAGTTAAATTTGGTATATCATTTACCACAATCCACCTTAACCAAGCAGGTGCTCTAGTTCACATTTATACAGATGGTAGTGTTCATTTAAATCATGGTGGAATTGAAATGGGACAAGGAACTAATACAAAAATAGCTCAATTAGTAGCCAATGCCCTCGGTTTGCAATACGAAAAAATAAAAATTTCTTCAACAAATACTTCAAAAGTTCCAAATACTTCTGCAAGTGCAGCATCGTCCACAACAGATTTAAATGGTGCAGCAGCACTTAACGCTGTTTCGAAAATTAAAGAAAATTTAGAAAAATTTATAAAAAAAAAATATAATATTAAAAATATTACAAATATAGTTTATAAAAAAGGATTAATTAGATTTAATAAAAGATCTTTTAAATTTGATACTGTAATTAAAGAAGCTTATTTAAATAGAATTTCTTTATCGTCTTCTGGTTTTTATTCAACACCAAAAATTAATTTTAATAAAAAGACATTTTCAGGAAGACCTTTCTTATATTTCTGTTACGGTGCCTCAGTAACTGAAGTTACAGTAGATACATTAACAGGTGAAAATATAATAGATCGGGTTGATATTTTGCAGGATGCTGGAAAAGCTATCAATCCAGCATTAGAATTGGGACAAATTGAAGGAGGATTTGTACAAGGACAAGGCTGGCTTACTATGGAAGAAGTAAATTGGAAAACTAATGGTCAAATTACTACTACTTCTCCTTCTACCTATAAGATACCAGCAGCAAGCGATATTCCAAAAAAATTTAATGTAGAAATCTTTAAACAAGGAAAAAATAAAGAAAATGTTGTTAATAAATCTAAAACAACAGGAGAGCCTCCTTTAATGTTAGCGATGAGTGTATTTTATGCAATTAAAGATGCAATAGCATCGGTTGGAAAATATAAAGTAATACCAATTCTAGATGCCCCTGCGACACCAGAAAAAATTTTAATGAGTTTAAATGAATTAAAAAATAGAATTAACTATAAAAATTAATAAATAAAAATGAATATAAAAAATAATTTTATGTTGAGAGCTATAGAGCTTTCAATAAATAGTGCTAATAATGATGGTGGCCCATTTGGATGTGTAATTACAAAAGAAAACAAAATTATTGCAGAGGGTTCAAATAAAGTAACTTTATCAAATGACCCTACCGCACATGCTGAAGTAGTTGCAATTAGAGAGGCATGTAAGAGGCTAGATACATTTGACCTTTCTGGATGCGATTTATATACAAGTTGTGAGCCATGCCCAATGTGTTTGTCTGCAATATACTGGTCACACGTAGATAATATATTTTATGCAAATACTAGGGATGATGCAAAAAATATTGATTTTGATGACTCTTTCATTTATTCAGAGATTTCTAAAAAAAATGAAGATAGAAAAATACCTATAAAACAAATGTTAAGAAAAGAAGCTTTAAAAGCCTTTGAGCTTTGGAGCAAAAAGGCAGATAAGATAAAATATTAATATGGATTTTTTTCCCTACACATTAAAATGGTTAGAACTGCTCTTAAGATGGGGACATGTTTTATTTGCAATTCTTTGGGTAGGTAATAGTTTTTTATTTAACTATTTAGATAATAAACTTAACAAAAGTATTTCAAGTAGCTCTATAGCTGGAGAGGGTTACTTAATGCATTCTGGATATTTTTATAAATTGACAAGGTTAAAAAAATCTCCACCATTAAACTATCTTAAAAGTTTAGTGATTTTTAAATGGCAAAGCTATTTAACATTTATCACAGGAATTTTACTTCTATTTGTAATCTACTATTATAATTCTGGAATTTTAATGGTTAATAAAAAAGTGTTAGAAATATCTCCAATTAATGCAATTTTAATTTCAATTATATCTTTATTTTTTTCTTGGTTTGTCTATGATTTTTTATGCAAATCTTCAATTATTAAAAATAATATACTTTTCATATCTATTTCTTTTTCTTTATTGTTATTAATATCTTTTGGTTTAACTAAAATATTTACTCCAAAATTTGCATTTTTAAGTGTTGGCTTGATACTAGGAACCAATATGTTTGGAAATGTTTTTACAGTGATTATTCCAAATCAAATGAATATAATTAAAAGTAGTTTTAAAAATAAGAAAATTGATGGCAGTTTATCTTTAGCAGCAAAACAAAGATCAATTCATAATAATTATTCTACTTTTCTAGTTTTATTTATTATGCTGTCCGGCCACTACAGCTTTATAGTTTATCATGAGTATAATTGGTTAATTTTATGTTCAATTGCAATAATATCAGCTACAGCACGGCACTACTTTAATTTAAGGGGTAGAAAAATAATTAACAATTCTATATTAATAATTTCTATTTTAGCGTTTATATTTTTAGCGTTTTTAATTTTTATTTTTAAACCATAACAAGGATATCAAGTTAACATGAGTGAAAAATTAATTGTTAGTTGGGATGATTATAACAATACTGTTGAGAGGTTAGCTGTTCAAATTTATGATAGTGGATATAAACCAACTTTATTAGTTGGTATAATGCGAGGTGGTGCCCCAATGATTGATGTATTAAGTAGAGTTTTTAAATTGAAATGTGCTTATTTGGCCGTTGAATCTTATAGTGGAAAAGGTGTTGAGGACGAACAAGGACAAATAGTTTTTTCAAGAGAAATGAGCTCTATAGCTAAAAATATGGGTGGTAATATTTTACTATGTGATGATCTTTCAGATACAGGAATAACTTTAAACAAAAGTGTAGATTGGTTAAAAAAATACGAACCTATAAAAGATAAAATTGATGACATTAAAACAGCAACATTATGGAAAAAGCAAAAATCAACTTTTGATCCAGATTATTGTGCTGTAAAATTAGAAAATAACCCTTGGATTGTTCAACCTTTTGAAGTGTATGAAGAAATAAGAATTGAAGATATAAAAAAAAAACACCAGAAATAAAAAGGGCGATCCGAAGACCGCCCTTGGTAAAATATTTTAATTTTTTAAGCTACATAAAAACTAATTAAGCTTAATACTGCTATAACCCAAATAGCTGGGTTAGTACTACCAAATTTTCCAGTGAAAATTTTAATAGCAGCATAAGAAATGAAAGCAAGCGCTATACCATTCGAAATTGAGTAAGTAAAAGGCATTGCAATCATTGCAAGTACAGCAGGACCTGCTTCAGCAGCATCATCCCATTCAATATCTGTTATATTACGAACAAATAAAGTTGCGATATAAATTAATGCAGCCGCATCAATTTCTTTTGGTAGTGATGTTGCTAATGGGCTAAAGAACAAACACATTAAGAATAACAGACCTATAACAAGTGAAGTCATTCCTGTTCTTCCACCAGCTTTTACACCAGCAGCACTTTCAACATAAGTTGTTACCGTTGAAGTACCCATCATTGCTCCTGCAACAGTAGATACACTGTCAGATAACATAGCCTTATCAATGTCTTTAATCTTACCATCACTTCCAATTTTTCCAGATACATTTGCAACACTTGTAAGCGTTCCAGCAGTATCAAAAAAATCTATGAAGAAAAGTGTAAAGATTACAGTAACCATTGAAGCACTAAGAGCAGCACCTAGATCAAAAGCAAATAAGTGAGTCATAGGTGGTGGTGAAGAAACAACACCATTGAAATTAGCCCAACCACCAAGCCATGCAATTATACTAAATGCAACGATACCAATAATAATGTTGCCCTTAATTTTCATTTTTTCCATCACAATCATTGAAATGAAAGCTGCAGCACCCAATAAAGTTAGAGGATTGCTTAAGTCACCAAGCTGTACAAGTACAACAGGATTGTCAGAAGTAAGTCCCATTAATTGGAATCCTATTATTGCTAAGAATAATCCGATACCTGCACCAATTCCAAGTTTTAAACTTTTTGGAATAGAGTTTATAAGCCATGCTCTAAGCGGTGTAAGTGAAATAATTAAGAACACTACACCTGCAACCAGTACAGCACCAAGTGCTTCTGCTGGTGTATATTTCATTCCTAAACAAACACCATAGGCAATGAAGGCATTTATACCCATTCCTGGTGCTAAGCCTACTGGCCATGTTTTAGCGTAGAAAGCAGCTATGAAACACGCCAGAGCAGCTGCCAGAGCGGTAGCTGTAAAGACTCCACCAAAATCAAAACCTCCATCCGCAAGTATTACAGGGTTTAAAAACATTATATATGCCATCGTTAAAAACGTCGAGACGCCGGCTATAACTTCTGTTTTAAAATCCGTCTTATGTTTTTTATAATCAAAGTATTTATCTAACATTTGATCTCCTTTAAGTTAATTAATGTGAATCTAATTGATTCGTTTGTTAAAATCTCCATGATATTAATAAAATAAACACTTTTGAGTTTAATTTGTACGATTAATACAACCTAAAAGTTAATGTTAGTAATCTAATTAAGATGATAACGTTAAAATATTGAAATCAATATTTATTATAAAACTAATTTTTTTATTACTTTTTTTAACAAGCTGTAAAACAATTAAACAAAAAACAGATGCAATTGTTGAAAAAGAAAATACCAAATTAATTCAATATATAGGAAAAACTTCAAATAATTTACAGATGGGTTTAGGCAAACCCGATGAAGATTTTAAAAACGAAAAAGGCAATACAGAATTAGTTTATAATACAAAAAAATATGGAATTCCTTGTGAAAGAAGATTTGAAATTAATTCAAATTCTATCGTAATTGGCTTTGTTTCTAATGGTTGTTTTTAAAAATCAAAAATTTTACCAGTTAGAGTTGTCTTTCTTAATTTTTTGTTAATTTATCAATATACTCTTACATTTTTACTGAAAATTCTTCTGTATTTAATTATTAATTTTTAATAGCGTTAAGTAGCTATATTTTTTAAAATAATTTAGAGGAGGAACTAATGGCTAGTAAATCAGGAAGTAATAAAAAACTTCCATTAAATCAATCTATACCTTTAGGCATTCAACATGTATTTGCAATGTTTGCAGGGAACATAACTGTGCCTTTGATTGTGGCTGGTGTTTTTGGAGTTACAACGGGAGAAAAAATATTTTTAATACAAATGGCATTGTTTGCAGCGGGTGTGGCAACCATAATACAAACAGTTGGTTATAAAGATGTAGGATCAAGACTTCCAATAATACAAGGGACAAGTTTTGCATTTATACCAATAATGTTACCTTTCAAAGCTTTTGGCTTGGGAGCAATATTTACAGCAGCATTTATTGGAGGAATTTTCCAAATTTTTATTGGGAAAATGTTAAAACCAATTCGTCATATGTTTCCTCCGTTAGTAACAGGAATTGTTGTGTTAATGATTGGAATTAGCCTTCTTAAAGTTGGATTTAAATATGCAGGTGGTGGAGTGTGGTTAATGAATAATAAACCAGAAATTTTTGCAAATTGGCATCATCTGACAATAGCAGGTACAGTTTTAATTGTAGCACTTTTAGCCAATCTTAAAGGAAGAGGAATGGCATCAGCTGCATCTATTCTAATTGGAATAGTAGCTGGGTTTATAGTTGCAGCTATGCTTGGAGAAGTTAGATGGGAAAAAATTGCAGCTGCTGACTGGTTTGCATTACCTATGCCTCTACAATATGGAATAGACTTTGTCTGGGGTGCTGTAATATTGATGTTATTTATGTCTATAGTAACCACAATTGAAACTATTGGGGACATTAGCGCCACAACAATGGGTGGAGATAATAGAGAAGCTACTAACAAAGAACTTTCAGGTGGTATCATGGCTGATGGTGCTGGGACAGTTTTTGCTTCAATTTTTAATGCAATGCCGAATACTTCTTATTCACAAAATGCAGGTTTAGTAGCCTTCACAGGAGTAATTAGTAGACATGTTGGTACAGTTGCTGGTGTTATCTTAATATTATTAGGATTATTTCCAAAACTTGGTGGAGTTATTGCTGCAATGCCTGACTCAGTAATTGGTGGAGCAGCAATCATTATGTTTGGATTGATTGCTGGAGCAGGAATTAAGTTAATTTCAAAATCAGATATGAACCAAAGAAATATTTTAATATTGTCTTTATCTTTATCTTTTGGGATTGGGCTATATGCATTTCCTGAGTTTGTTGCGCATGTGCCAGATCTAGGGATTAAATTAGGATTGTTACTTACGACTGGCTTAATACCTGCAGGATTGTTAGCATTTATTTTAAATGCAACATTGCCTAAAAAAAGCAGATAACTTTTAAAATTTGTGGGGACTTAGTCCCCGCAAGTAAGGTGAGAAATCATTTAATTATTAAGATTAATTTTTCAAGATTGGTGAGTTAAATTTTATTTGTTATTTTTAATACGAATGCATAATCTAAAGCTATCTCTTCAATTGCTCCGTCTCTTCCAGATTTACCACCATGACCAGCATTCATTTCTGTTTTGAGCAGTAATAGATTATTATCAGTTTTGTATTCTCTAAGTTTTGCAGTAAATTTTGCAGGTTCATCAAACAAAACTCTATTATCACTTAAGCTTGTTGTTATAAGTATATGGGGATAGTCCATTTTCTTTATGTTGTTATATGGTGCGTAAGAATAAATATAATCAAAGTGTTCTTTTTTATCTTTTGCATTACCAAATTCATCAAATTCACCAACAGTTAAAGGCAAAGAATGATCTAAGTTAGTTGTTAAAGAGTCTACAAATGGAACAGCCATTATTATACCTAAAAATAATTCTGGAGCTTGATTTACAACTGCCCCCATAAGAAGACCACCAGCAGAACCACCCATTCCAATGATCTTATTCTTTGATGTATATTTCTTTTCAATTAAATATTTTGCTGAAGCAATATAGTCTTCAAAGGTATTCTTTTTATTAAGAAGTTTTCCTTCCTTCCACCATTTCATTCCACGTTCCATTCCACCTCTAATATGAGCTGTTACCCAGATAATATCTCTATTAATTAAACTTAATTTAGTAGATGAAAAACTAGGACTCATTGAACTGCCATAAGAACCATAGCCATATAATAATAAGTTTGCTGACCCATCTAGTTTGGTATTTTTATGTCTTGTAATTGTAAGAGGAACCATTCTCCCATCGTGTGATTTACAATCAACTCTTTCAACAATATAATCTGCAGAGTTATGTCCAGAAGGAATTTCTTGCTCTTTAACTAATTTTTTTTTTTTAGTATTTAAGTCGTATAAATATACTCTTGATTGAGTTTTTGGTGAAGAATAGCTTAGATAAATTTTATCTGTATTTTTATCTCTTTGGACTAAAGATACACCAGGAACATAAACAGACTCATCTGAAAAAATTAATTCTTCTTCTATTCCTGTCTTAATATTTTTTACAAATAGCTTATCTAAAGCATTAGAGGTTTCTGATCTTATTATCCAATCTTTTAAAAATATTAATCCACCAATTAAAACTTCATCTTTTGCTGCTATAAATATTTTCCAATTTGGTTTATCTAAATTTGTAGCTATATCTATTTTAAAATCTTCAGCATTTTCATTGGTGTGATTATAAAATTTATTATTCCAAGAATTTATAGAGTAAAGTATTCCTTTATTTCTTTTTTTAATTAACTTAGGTTCAGGTATAATTTCATTTGCACCAAAGTAGTATTGTTCAGAAGTATTATGATCAGAAGTTGTAATTAAAAAATAATTTTCATCTGAACTCAAATCTATTCCAACAGTAAATGCTTCACTTTTTTCCTCAAAAATTAATAGATCTTCTTCAGATTTTGTTCCCAATTTATGTCTAAAAATTTTTCTTGGCCTGTGATTTTTATCCAACTTTGAATAAAAAATATATTTATCGTCTAAACTAAAAGTTATTCCTCCAGAGGTATCCTCTATCTTTTCAGTAATTAGTTTATTAGAATGTATTTCTCTTATACAAATGGTGTAATATTCAGAACCTTTAAGATCTAGAGAATATCCTAAATATTTATCATTATAACTTACCTCTAGGTCTCCAACACCAAAATATTCTGTATTTAACTTTTGTTTCTCTTTATCGCCATCCCAAATTTCCTCAGTTGCATTTTTTCCAATTTTTTTTCTAAGCTTAATTGAATAGTTTCCCTTAGCTGTTGTTTTAGTCCAATATTCATACTCTTTGTCCTTAAAAGGCAAACTTTCATCATTAAGTTTTATTCTACCTTTGATTTCATTAAATAAAGTTTTTTGAATTTCTTTTGTTTTATTCAAATGAAAGTCTGTATATGAATTTTCTTCTTCAAGGTATTTTTTGACTTCAGGATTTAGATTTTTAGCATCTTTTAAAACATCCAAAATATTTTTTTGATGAATCCAGCTATAATTATCCTCCCATGTAACATCATGGCACTTTTTTATTTCTAGTTTTTTCTTTAGTTGTGGTATTTTCATGAGAACAAATTAAATATATGAATATACTTATTTATTCACTAATTATTTCTATCATTATTTATCTTTTATTAAGATTTATTGCCAATGCTTCGACTAAAAAACTTACTAGAGGAGCAAGATTCTCAATCTTTATTATATCTATTATTTTAGCTCTATTGCTTGCTGTAGGTGGCAGGCTTTTATTATCTTTACCTTTAGTGTTATTAAGTCTGGCACTAGTAAAATTAAAAGGGTTATCTTTATTCCAATTAATTGCTTTGTTTAGGCTTATTCAAACATTAAAAAACTCAGGCAGGTTTTCTTTTAATCAAAATCAAAACGTAAAAAATTCATCTACGTTATCGTTAGAGGAAGCTTATAAAATTTTAAATTTAGATATAAGTAAAAAAATTTCTAAAGAAGAAGTAAATAAAGCATATATAAAAATTCAAAAAAAAATACATCCAGATATTTCTCCAGAAACAGCAAGGTTATCAACAATAGTAAATGAAGCTAAAGAAATTATTTTAAAAAATATTTAATAGTTTAATATATCTTTTAATTTTTCAAAAATTTTAGCAGGATTTATTTTATTTTTACCAAGTGTATTGTGCGTTACAAATTTTTCACCATCAGGAATAATAGGGTACATTCTTGGACTGTAACTACCATATAGCAAAGGTGTATCTGACATTAATACAATTGTTTTAACTCCTAAAGCGGCAGATAAATGGCTAAAGCTAGAGTCATTGCAAATAGATATTTTACAATTTTTTATAATTGGCATTATTTCTTTTAAACTTAAATCATCTAAAGGATAACATATTTGATTGAAGTTATTTTTTAATATTTCATTTAAAATTTTTTGCTCTTCGCTATTTTTTCCAGTTGCTAAAAAAAACTTACATTCATAATTTTTTGAAATTAATTCTATTAAGTCAATAAATATTTTAGAAGGAATTCTTTTTGTAGGACCAGAACCTCCAATACCTAATAAAATATTAAGATGACGATCATCTACTTTGTATTTGATTTTATTTTCATTTATTGATTTTTTATCTACTGAAATTTGAGAATTACTTTCGGTATCAATATTGATTTCTTTTTTAAGAAAATCTCTTGCAGTATTAATTATGTGTTGATTTTTTTTTTTAAATAATGGGTATTGATAAATGTCTTTAATGCCTGCAATTTTTGCAATTAAATTAAATCTAAAAGATGAATTAAAGATAAAAATTTTATCGAAATCATTTTTTTTAAGATCTTTTACCAAATTAATAAATCCAAAAATGCCATCATGCTTGCCATTTCGATTTTTATTATCTCTATCTAAAATAATTATTTTATCTATATTTTTATTATCACCTAGAAATTGTATTGCTTTTGAGTTGTCTTTAACAAGTATACTCACAGGTACTCCAAATTTTTTTGCAATAGCCTCTATATATGGTAAAAAAATTACCATATCACCAATTCCCATTCTATTTTGCACTGCTAAAATTTTCATTTATTATTTTATAATCTGTACTAAGCTTTATTTTTATATAAATTTTAATTATGAGCAAAATTAAAGGCATTTATGCGGCTTCAATGTCGATTTTGAATAAAAATTTAAGCCTAAATGTTGAGAAAACCATCAAACACTCAGAAAGGATAATCGAGCAAGGTTGTCATGGAGTTGCTATATTTGGTAGCACAGGCCAATCTCAGCTAATATCAGTTAGTGAAAAAATTAGTTTTTTAAATCAACTCTCTGAAAGTAAATATAAAGATAAATATTTAATTGGAACAGGATTAAATTCTCTTAGTGAAACTATAAATTTGATGAAGATCGCTTCATCTTTAAATTTTCATAATTTTTTGATTATGCCCCCAGCTTATTACAAGTATGGAGATAAAGAAGTTGTAAATTTTTATTCAAGAATAATAGACTCAATACCAGAGTGTAGAATTATACTTTATAATTTTGAAAAATTATGTGGATATAAATTTAGTATTTCAAGCATTGAAGAACTAGTAAAAAAATTTCCAGATCAAATAGTTGGTGTTAAAGACAGCTCATATAATCTTTATGAAAATTTAAAAATAGAAAATTTTTCTGTATTGCCTGGCTCAGAACTTAAGTTACTAAGAGGATTGGAATTAGGCTGTGAAGGTATTATTACCGCTACCTGTAACGTAACTGCCTCGTTATCTAGAAAAGTTTATGAAGATTTTAAGAATAAGAAACAACAGACAGCTAATGAAATGTTGTGCAATGTTAGAAGCGTTTTTGATCAATTTAATTTAATATCAGGCTTACACTCATTTATGTCAGATGAAGATATAATTTACAAAAATTTATTGCCACCTTTAAGTCTTTTAAGTAAGAAAGATGAAAAAAAATTAACGACTGATCTTAATAGATTAAATTTTTCATTAGAATCCCCAAGGGCGGCTTAAAATGCAGTTAGCAAGATTTTTAAACAGATTATTTAAAAAAGATGGTTTTGTATTAATTGATGCTGAGTCAAAACAATACATTATAGGTTCACCAAAAAATAAATATCCAATTAAAATTAAACTTCTAGATAAAAAACTTCATTATAAATTATTATTTAGACCTGACTTATATTTCGGTGAAGCCTATTCTGATGGAAGTATTATAATTGAAAATGGATCTATAACTGATTTTTTAGATCTTGCACTTATGAATATTGGAAGAAGTGAATTAAACTTTTTCAGTCAATTATTGAATAAGTTAAGTGGAACTTATAGGTATTTAACAAATTTTAACTTTATTAAAAAATCTAAGATGAATGTTGCCCATCACTACGATCTTTTAGATGAGTTGTATGATTTATTTCTTGATCCAAAAAAACAATATTCGTGTGGATATTTTAAAAATGAAAATGATAGTTTAGAAACAGCACAAAATAATAAAATTAAACATATAATTAAAAAATTAAATATAAAACAAAATCAAAAAGTTCTTGATATAGGTTGTGGCTGGGGTTCACTTGCAATTGATATAGCCAAAAGTACGCAGTGTGAAGTGACTGGAATCACTTTATCTGAGAATCAGTTTAATTATTGTATAAAAAAAGCAAAAGAACTTAACTTAGAAAATCAAGTAAAATTTAAACTTATGGACTATAGGCAGTTGAATGAGAAATTTGATAGAATTGTAAGTATCGGAATGTTTGAGCATGTTGGAAGAAAGTTTTATAAAAACTTTTTTAAACAAGTTGAAAAATTGTTATCTAAAGAGGGTGTTTCATTGATACACACCATTGGCTCAGTTAATCCACCAAGAGACCCACATCCATGGATTACAAAATATATTTTTCCAGGTGGATATACTCCTAGTTTAAGTGAGGTTACTGCTCCTATCGAAAAAGCTGGATTGATTGTGTCTGATATAGAAGTTCTAAAAATGCATTATTCATACACATTGAGACATTGGAAGGAAAATTGTATTGCAAACAAAGAAAAGATAATTCAAATGTTTGATGAAAATTTTTTTAGAATGTGGGAATTTTATTTAGCTAGTTGTGAAAGTGCTTTTAAATGGGGTGATCAGGTTGTATATCAGTTTCAACTAACTAAAAATTATACTTCAACTCCAACTACAAGAGACTATATTTATAAAACATAACTTGATAAATTATAGTTCCGTAAAAGTATGAAAAAAATAAAAAAAAAATCAGCTAAAAATAGGTTCATTAAAAGTAAACGAACTAAAAATAAACCAATTAAAAGTAAACGAACTAAAAATAAGCCTATTAAAAGTAAGCCTATTAAAAGTAAACGAACTAAAAATAAGCCCATTAAAAGTAAACGAACTAAAAATAAGCCTATTAAAAGTAAGCCTATTAAAAGTAAACGAACTAAAAATAAG
>Ga0209632_10000744_pt1 | contig 33769 bp, 38 predicted proteins | sample COG_10_FD_184754 | JGI IMG/M metagenome (GOLD analysis project Ga0209632, IMG submission 184754) | Pelagic Microbial community sample from North Sea - COGITO 998_met_10 (SPAdes) (version 2) | ecosystem: Environmental > Aquatic > Marine > Neritic zone/Coastal water | place: Helgoland, sampling... | reverse complement strand
AAAAAGTGTTGCTGGAATTGGTTGCGGGGGACGGATTTGAACCGCCGACCTTCAGGTTATGAGCCTGACGAGCTACCAGACTGCTCCACCCCGCGGTATGCTTAAATTCTATTTTTAAGTTTATTAAGCTTTTTAACTCTTTTAATATTTTCTTGTAAAATTCTTTTTTTCTTTTCAGAGGGCTTTTCATAAACACTTTTTAGTTTTACCACTTTAAAGAACCCGTCACGTTGCAGTTTTCTTTTAAGAACTCTTAATGCTTGTTCAATATTGTTATCTTTAACTTCTATTTTCATAAATATTTTTAAAAGTGAGTAACTACCATTATAAAATTTTGATGTCTATTAAATTTATTCAATGTTTGAAACTTCTCTTGTTAGTTTTGCTTTCTCTTTTTCTTTTTTCTCTCTTTTAATTCTTCTTTCAGCTTTCTCAATAGCTTCAATTAGATCTTTTTGAGAAAAAAGACCCAATGCAACAGGATCTTTAGGATTTAAATTGTTGTAATTCCAATAACTTTTATTTTTAATTGAAGTAACTGAGTTTTTGGTTACGCCAACTAATTTTGCTATTTGAGAATCTTTGAGAAGTGAGTGGTGTTTAATTAACCATAAAGCAGAATCTGGTTTATCTTGTCTTTTAGATAAAGGAATATATTTTTTAATTTTCTTATTTTCAGTTGATATTTCAATATCAGTATTTTTTATTTGTAGCTCTTTATTCTCGTCATTCGATGCTAACTCTATTTCCTCTCTTGTTAGTTGACCAGATATAATTGGATTATAAGCCATAATTCCTTTTCCAACTTCACCATCAGCAATACCTTGAACTTCAACTTCATGTAAATTGCAAAATTTTGAAATTTGTTTAAATGTAAGAGTTGTATTTTCTACTAACCAAACAGCAGTTGCCATAGGCATCAATGGAACGTTAGACATTTAATCCTTTTTTTCTGACCTAAAATTTTGGAATTTTTTATTGAATTTACTAACACGACCCTTGTCCATTAATTTTTGTTTCCCACCTGTCCAAGCAGCATGTGATTTAGGGTCAATTTCTAATTTTAAGATTTCTCCCTCTTTTCCCCAAGTCGATCTTGTTTCAAATTGAGTTCCATCAGTCATCTCTACTTTAATTGTGTGGTAGTTTGGGTGTATGTCTTTTTTCATATCGAGACTTATAGCAAAAGAATTTTATAAAACAATTAAAAGTTCTTTAATTTTTTGAGCATTTCCTCATTAATTGCCATGCTGGAGGCCTTTATTGGAATATTTTTATTTTGAGAAAGGTCTATTTCATTGATCATACCACCAGCCTCCTTAATGATTATAATACCTGCTGCTATATCCCATAGATTAAGATTATTTTGAAAATAACCATCAAATCTGCCTGCTGCAACATATGCCATATCAAGTGCGGCACTTCCTGATTTTCTTAATGGTAGATCAACTTCATTTCTTGATAAACCTCCTGTAGCAAACAAGCAACTGTTAACATTTCTTTTTTTTGAAACTCTAATTCTTTGGTTGTTAAAAAAAGCACCATTTTCTTTCTCAGCATAAAACATTTCATCTTTTATTGGGTCATAAATCAATCCAGAAACTATTTCATCACCAGATTTTAGAGCAATTGATATTGCAAAATGAGGTACACCGTGCAAAAAATTTGTGGTACCATCAATAGGATCTATAATCCAAGTATTATTTTTATCTTTGTTTATTTCAGAGCCTTCCTCCTCACTGATAATAGAATAGTAAGGTCGTGCTTTTTTTAACTCTTCAATAATTATTTTTTCTGCTTTTAAGTCAGCATTAGATACAAAATCTGTTGGGCCCTTAATTGAAACTTGAAGTTTTTCTATCTCCCCAAAATCTCTAATTAAAGCTCTAGAAGCCTTTTCAGCAGCTTTGATCATTATATTAAGATTAGCTGAAATTGATTGCATTATATTTAAATTTTTTTAATATATTCCATAGTTCTTGTGTCAACTATGATTTTATCTCCACTATCAATAAAAGGAGGTACTTGAATATTTATTCCATTATCTAAAGTTGCGGGCTTATAAGAAGAGGAAACTGTTTGGCCCTTAAGTGCAACATCAGTTGTTTCGATTTTGCATGTAACTTGATTAGGCAATTCTACTGTTAAAGGACTTTCGTTATAAAAACTAATGCTAACCTCTAAGTTTTCAGTTAATAACTTTCCTTTTTCTCCAACAATATCTTTTTTAATATTAATTTGTTCAAAAGATTTAGGATTAATAAAGTAATAATCTGTCTCATCATCATAAAGATAATTAAATTTTGTTTCATCCAATGAGGCTTTTTCTATAGACTCACTTGATCTGAATCTTTCATTTAATTTTGTACTTTTGTTAACACTTTTCATCTCAACCTGAGCAAAGGCACCACCCTTACCAGGCTTAACATGTTGTGTTTTAAGGACTTGCCAAAGATCATCCTTATATTCAACTAACATTCCAACTCTGATTTCACTTGCATATATTTTCATTTTAATTTTTTAATAGCCTCTAATGGTTTATATTTTTTATTATTCCAAATGTAGCCTGAAATAGCTAAAAAGTTAGCTTTATTCAACAAAAGTTTTTTATAATTGTTAATCTTTATGCCACCAATAGCTACAATTGGCAGCAATGTTATTTTTTTAACAGACTTTAATATTTTTAAACTGACTCTATGTTTAACTATCTTAGTGTTGGATCTATAAAATGCTCCAAAAGCCAAATAATCAGCACCGTCCTCAATAGCAATTTTTGCTAAAGTAATAGAATTGTGACAGGTAACACCAATAATTTTATTTTTTAGTATTTTCCTAGCTTTAACTAAATCCATATCTTTTTGACCCAAATGACAACCATCAGCATTAAGTTTTTTAGCAAGCAAAGGGTCATCGTTGATTAAAAATTTAACTTTATATTTTTTGCAAATTTTCTTAATTTTTTTTCCAATAATTAATTTGTTTAGATTTGTTTCTTTTTTAAGTCTTAGTTGAAAGAAACTTATTTTTTTTGAGCTCAATACAAGAGCTAAATTGGTATAAAAACTTTCCCCCTTTATTTTATTTGGAGAAATTAAATAAACAAATTTTTTATTTGTTTTATTTTGCTTCAAGTTCTACTGACCATTTGCCTTGAGCCGCAAGTGTGCACATATTTGCTCTATGGTTGAAGATTTTTTGAGTTCCCTTGGTATCTTTAATATCTTTCGACCAAAATTTTAGTGCACTTTGTTGTAAGGCTCTACCGTATGAATAAGTCATAATAAAATTTGTGTCATTATGCTTATTAATTAAATCTAAATTTTTAGTTGCCTCTACTTCGGTTTGACCACCAGATAAAAAAGCAATTCCAGGTACATCTGAAGGTACATTTTTTTTTAGACATTTTAAGGTAAGCTTTGCAATTTCTTCACTTGATATTTTTTTATTAGAATTGTTTCCTGATAAGATCATATTAGGTTTTAAAATTATTCCACTTAAATCAATTTTATGGATCATTAATTCTTCAAAACATCTTTTAATAACTTCAGAGGTTTTATTATAACAAGTTTCAGCCGTATGATCTCCATCCATTAAAACTTCGGGTTCTACAATTGGAACCATTCCACACTCTTGAACTAGTGCAGAATATCTTGCTAGTGCATGAGCATTAGAGTGAATGGATAGTTTGCTAGGGCATTTATCGGAAATATTATAAACTCCTCTCCATTTTGTAAATCTTGCCCCTAACTTATAGTATTCTTGAAGCCTCTCTCTTAAACCATCTAAACCTTCTGTAATTTTCTCTTCAACTGATCCTGCTAGAACTTTTGCACCGGTATCAACTTTAATTCCAGGCACTGCTCCAGATATAGAAATTAATTTTGGAATAGTTTGGTTTGTGCTAGATGTTTGATTAATTGTTTCATCATATAAAATAACACCACCAATAAAATTTTTCATCCCATCAGAAGAGAATAAGGTCTCTCTAAATAATAATCTATTTTCTGGAGTTGAAGGAACATTGACTGAGTCTAATCTTTTAGTCATAGTTCCATTACTTTCATCGGCAGCAAGGATTCCCTTGCCATTAGATAATATCTTTAATGCAATTTTATTTAGTTCTGTCATGTTAATTAAGAGCTTTTATACCAGGAAGTATTTTTCCTTCAAGGTATTCTAAAAAAGCTCCACCAGCAGTTGAAACAAAATTAAAGTAGCTGGTTGCACCCACATTATTTAACAAAGCAACTGTGTCTCCACCACCAGCTACAGAATAAATTCTATTGTCTTTATTTTTTACAATAATCTTTTTTGCAATTTCTATACTTCCTACAGAAAAACTAGGGTTTTCAAAGTAACCTGCGGGCCCATTCCATAAAATAGTATTGCTTTCTTCAATTAAATTACTAATAGTCTTAATTGTTTTTGGACCAATATCTAAAATTAATTCATCTTTAGATACCTTATCTAAAGATTTTATTTCTGGTGATCCATTTAAATCTTTTCCTATTGTGACATCTTCAGGATAAACTATTCTACAGTTTTCTTTTTTTGATAGAGAAAATATTTCTTTAATAATTTGGTCACAATCATTTTCTTGAACAGACTTTCCAATTTCATATCCTTTATATTTGAGTATATTATTAGCCATCCCTCCAACTATTATAATGTTATCAAATTTAGAGATTAGGTTTTTAATGATATTAATTTTAGAAGATATTTTAGAGCCCCCAATGATACAGGTTATTGGCCTTTTTATTTCAGATGTAATTTTAGTTAGAGCGTTAATTTCTAGATTAAGTTGAAGGCCAGCGTACGAAGGAATAAACTTAGTAATTTCAAAAATAGAAGCATGAGCTCTGTGTGAACATGAAAAAGCGTCATTAACATAAATATCAGCTAGACCTGCTAAATGTTTTGCAAAAACGGGATCATTTTTTTCTTCTTCTTCATAAAATCTAAGATTTTCAAGTATTACAATTTTTTCATCATATTTATCAAATAGCTCAGCAGATTTAAGTTTTTTTATGTTTTTTGAAATAAGTTTTATATTCTGGCTTAGTTTATTTTTTAGATTTTCACATATCGGTTTAAGAGAGAGTTCGTTTACAACTTTACCTTTGGGTCTACCTACATGTGACAATATTATAATTTTTGCTTCACTCTTTAATAAAAAATTAATAGTGGGTAAAATTTTATCTATTCGAGTTTCATCAGTAATTTTTCCATTATTCAATGGAACGTTCAAATCTAACCTGAGCAACACTTTTTTTTGATTTAGGTTAAGTTCGTCTTTTATACTTCTCATTAAGAGATTTTATGAAGATGTTCTGCTATATCACACATTCTGTTTGAGAATCCCCATTCGTTATCATACCAGGCTGAAATTTTTCCCATATTTTTTCCAACCACGTTAGTTAAAGATAAATCAACAATTGCTGAAGCTGAATTGTGATTAAAATCAATTGAAACCAACTTTTCTGAGGTAACTTCTAAAACATTTTTTGATTGTTTTTTAGAAGCAACAGTAAATGCATCATTAATTGTAGTTTTATTCAGTTCTTTATTAGTGCAAAAAACTAACTCTATAAGAGAAACATTTGGGGTTGGTACTCTCATAGCAATACCCTCAAGTTTTCCTTTTAAAGAAGGTATAATTTCACCAATTGCTTTTGAAGCACCTGTAGAAGTAGGGACAATTGATTGACTGGCAGATCTTGCTCTTCTTGGGTCTTTATGAGAGTTATCAAGAATCCTCTGATCACTAGTAAAAGCATGGATGGTAGTCATGAACCCTTTTTCAATTTCAAAAGTTTTATTTAAAACGTTTGCAACAGGCGCAAGACAGTTAGTTGTACAAGAGGCTGCAGAAATAATTTGATCATTTTTTTTCAAAATATCTTCGTTTACGCCATAGACAATTGTCTTATCAGCATTTTTACATGGTGCAGAAACTATAACTTTCTTCGCACCATTTTTTATATGGGATAATAATTTTTCTTTTGAATTAAATTTTCCAGTACATTCAAAAACATAATCAACATCAAATTTTTTCCAATTTATATCTTCAATATTAGATTCTTGTGAAAATGTTATTTTATTCTTATTAATAATTAAGTGTTTTTCATCATAATCTAAATCTGCATTGAATTTACCATGAATGGAATCGTATTTAATTAAAGAGCAGCTTGTTTCAGAATTTGATCGGTTGTTAATGTGTTTAATTTCTATATTTTTATTTTGGCTTTCAATAATTACTCTAATTATCATTCTGCCAATTCTTCCCATTCCATTAATACCAACTTTTATTGTCATATTTAACCTTTTAATAGTTTCTTAGTTTTTTGTGTAATATTTTGAACTGTTAATCCAAAATATTTATAAATTTCTTTGTATGGAGCACTTTTGCCAAAAGTATCTATTCCAAATGTTAAACCATCAGTTCCAACATATTTTTTCCAACAATCTGTTGAAGCAGCTTCAATAGATATTTTAAATTTTGTTTCACCAAGAATTTTTTTCTTATATGATTTTGATTGTAGATCAAAAACATCTTGGCATGGCACTGATATAACTTTAGCATATATTCTATCTTTGGCCAATTTATGACTTGTATCAATTGCTAAATTAACCTCAGAACCACTAGCAAATATTGTTAAGTTTATTTTTTTACTTGTTCTTAGAATTTCATAAGCACCAAAAGAGCATTTATTTATATTTGAATATTTTTTTCTAATAGGCTCAAGGTTTTGTCTAGTTAAAGATAAGACACTTGGTGTTTTTGAATTTTTTAGTACTAATTCCCAGCACTCAATAGTTTCCATTCTATCTGCTGGTCTAAAAACATTTAAATTTGGAATAGATCTTAATCCAGATAGTTGCTCTATTGGTTGGTGAGTTGGCCCATCTTCACCCAAACCAATTGAGTCATGGGTCATCACATAAATAACACGTTGTTGCATCAAAGCAGACAAACGAATTGAAGGTTTACAATAATCAGAAAATATTAAGAAGGTACCACCATATGGAATAAATCTACTGTGAAGAGCCAGTCCATTCATTATCCCAGACATTGCGTGCTCTCGAACGCCATAATGAATATAATCACCATTAAAATCAGTAGATTTAACAGTATTGTGGTTTTTTGTTTTGGTATTATTAGATCCTGCTAAGTCAGCTGAACCACCAATTAATGTATTATTTTCTTTAGTAAGTGCATTAAGTGTTAGTTCAGAAGCTTTACGTGAAGCTAAATTTTTGTTTTCTTTAACGGAATTTAGTTTTTCAGATTTTAAAGCTTTAGAGAAATTATTTTTAAAAACTTTATCTACTACTAGCTTTTTTTTTTTATAAACTTTGCTCCATACATACTCAAGTTTTGAGCCTTTGTTTCCAATTTTTTTCCATTCATTTAAAATATTTTTAGGAATCTTAAAAGGTTTATGTTTCCAATCTAGAACCTTTCGAACCAGTTTGATCTCATCTGTGCCAAGAGGACTTCCGTGCGCAGAGGCTTTACCAGATTTATTGGGTGAGCCATAACCAATTTTTGTTTTACATGAAATAACTGTTGGTCTTTTTGCGTTTTGAACTTTTTTTAATGCTGTAAAAATTTCTTTTTCATTATGACCATTAATTAGAATATAATCCCATCCATAACTTTCAAATCGCTTTTTAAAATTATCTGAAACTGCCAAATTGGTTGGTCCGTCTATTGATATTGAGTTGTTATCAAAAAGCATAACTAGGTTTTTTAATTTTAAGTGTCCAGCTAAACTCATAGCTTCATGACTAATGCCTTCCATTAAACATCCGTCACCAGCTAAAACATAAGTTTTGTGGTTTATTATTTCTTTACCTAATTTTTTCTTTAAAATTTCTTCTGCAATAGCAAATCCAACTGAATTAGCAATCCCTTGTCCAAGAGGACCTGTAGTAGTTTCAATTCCAGTGCCAGGGTGATATTCAGGGTGACCCGCACAAATAGATTTTAATTGTCTAAAATTTTTAATATTATTTAAAGAAATGCTTTTGTATCCAGTTAAATGTAGCAAGGAGTATAGAAGCATAGACCCATGACCTGCAGACAAGACAAACCTATCTCTATTTAACCAGTTAGGATTTTTTGGATTAAATTTAAGAAAATTTTTAAATAAAACTGTTGCCACATCTGCCATGCCCATTGGCATTCCAGGATGTCCAGAATTTGCCTTTTGCACAGCATCTATTGACAAAAACCTTATTGCGTTTGATAAATCTTTATGTAATTTGTTCAAAAATATCCTATCTAGACTTAGAAGACTCAATTTAATAATATAAATATATATATATGAAAACGGACAGTGAAAAAGAAAAAAAACTGAGTTTTGCACTTAATAAATTGAAGAGTTTAAATTTACAAAACCCAACGTTAAAGTCTAATTTAGAAAGTTTAAGCATTCAAAAAAATCAATTAGAAATTGAAAAAAAACAAATAGAAGAAAAGTATCAAAATTTAGAAAGTGAATATAAAGCCCTTAATCAAAAATTAGAGGATATCAATCAACAAAAAATAAACGAAAAAAAAAAAGAGACAGAATTTTCAGAAAAAATAGATGAATTAAATCAGGAAACGGATACTTTATTAGAAGAAATAGATAAATGGCAAATGTAAATATTAAATTTAATGGTAAAGATTTCCTTCTATCATGTGATGACGGACAAGAAGATCATTTAGAAGAATTATTAACCCATATTAATGAAAAGTTTAGCAATCTAAAGAATGATTTAGGAAACATAGGAGAAAATAAACTCTTATTAATCACCTCAGTTCAAGTAATGGATGAATATTTTGAAACTAAAAAAAAAGTAGAACAAAAAAAAAATGAATTAAAAAATTTATCAAACAAATTTAGAGAGTTAAAATCTTTAGTTTATGATTATAGAGATAAAAAAGAAGAAGAGATGAAGCAGTTATCACAAGATCATGAGGATTTTAAAAAAGAAATAGAAAAGAATAAAGAAGATTATGAGAAAATAATTGAAGCAGCAGCAGATGAAATTGAAAGTTTTGTCGAAAAAGCTAATTTAGAAAATCCAATTCAATAGATTTGTGTTAAAATCTCAATTAAGAAAAAAAATTCTTAAGATTAGAAAAAAAAATAATAAAAAAAATATTCAGATTAATTTTAACGAACTTATAAAAATTCTTAAAAAAGAAAAAATAAATAAAAAAACTATTGGTGGATATTATCCTGTAAATTTTGAAATAGATGATTTAATATTATTAAAAAAATTTGAAAAAAATAAATTTAATATTTCTTTACCTGCCATTAAAAAAAATTTTCAGATGGACTTTTATAAATGGTCATTTGCTGATCCACTAAAAGTAAACAAGTATGGTATACCTGAACCAGAAATCAGAAATATAATTTACCCAGATATTTTATTAATTCCCTTAGTAGCATTTGATAAAAATTTGAACAGACTTGGGTATGGAGGAGGATACTATGACCGACTGATTGAAAAACTTTCAAAAAAAAAAAAAATTACAAAGATAGGCTTAGCTCTTTCGGTTCAAAAGATAAAAAAAGTTCCAATTGATGTATATGATCAAAAATTAGATTTTATTGTAACAAATAAATATATTATAAAATGAAAATACTTTTTTTAGGTGATGTAGTTGGTATTTCAGGACGATCAATGATTCTGAATAATTTACTTACAAAAATAGATGAAGAAAAAATTGATTTTGTAGTTGTTAATGGTGAAAATGCGGCTGACTCAGGCGTGGGCCTTACAGAGGAAATATGTAAAGACTTTTTTAATTGTGGTGTAAACGTTGTTACAACGGGCAACCATGTGTGGGACCAAAAAGAAACGATGTCTCACATTGAAAAAGAAAATAGACTCCTTCGACCTCAAAATTTATTTGCAGCATCTCCAGGCAAAGGATTTGGAATATTTAAAGCAAAAAATGGTATGAGAGTTGGTGTTCTTAATTTAATGGGAAATGTTTTTATGAAAAAATGTGAAGATGTTTTTGAAGCTGCTGAAAAATTTTCCAAAAAATATAAGCTTAAAGAAGATTATGATTTTTTATTAGTTGATTTTCACGGAGAAATAACTAGTGAAAAAAGTGCGATGGGGCATTTTTTTGATGGTAAAGCAACATTAGTTGTTGGGACGCACACGCATATTCCAACAAATGATGCTAGGATCTTAAAGGGAGGTACGGCTTATCAAACTGATGCAGGAATGTGTGGTGATTACGACTCAGTTATTGGAATGAATAAAGATAACTCAATTAATAGATTTTTAAAAAAGCAATCAACTAAACATTTTCCAGCAATCGGAGAAGCCAGTTTGTGTGGTGTGATTGTTGATTGTGATATAGAAACAGGGTTGGCAAAAAAAATAGAAAGTTTCATATATGGAGGAGAATTAAAAAATTCTAATTAATTATTATGTCAGGACATTCAAAGTGGGCAAGTATAAAACATTCAAAAGGTAAGGCTGATAAACAAAGGTCAAAAATATTTTCTAAATTATCAAAAGAAATTAGTGTAGCTGCAAAATTGGGTGATAAAGATCCAGATATGAATCCAAGACTTAGATCAGCAATTCAAGCTGCAAAGTCAGCTAACATGCCAAAAGACAATATTGAAAGAGCGATAGCTAAATCTTCTGCTAGCACCGAAACTAATTATGAAAATTTAAGGTATGAAGGATTTGGTCCAGATAAAATAGCTGTAATCGTAGAAGCTTTAACAGATAATAAAAATAGAACTGCATCCAATGTTAGATCCCTATTTGTAAAAAGTGGTGGAAACTTAGGAACACAAGGCTCAGCTTCACATAATTTTAATCAATTAGGCATTATTAAAATTGATAAAAAAGAAATATCAGATGAACAAATTTTTGAATTAGCGATTGAGTCAGGAGCTGATGAATGTGTTTCGCATGAGGATTATCATGAAATACAATGTGCAATGAGTGATATTTATAATGTAAAAAAGAACCTAGAAAAAACACTAACTAATTTTATTTCAACAGAAATTGAGTGGGTACCCTTAAATAGTGTTGATATCGCAAAAGATAGAGTAGAAACTGCAATTAATTTTTTAGAAACACTTGAAGATGATGATGATATTCAAAATGTTTACTCAAATATAAATTTTGGAAATAATTAATGCTTATAATTGGAATTGATCCTGGTATCACAGGCTCTATTTGTTTTTTTGAAGAAGGAAAAATACTTGAGGTAGTAGAAATGCCAAATATGGCTGAAGGAAAAAAAAATAAAAAGCAAGTTAATGGCGCACAAATTTATCATGAAATTTCTTTGCGAATTAAGCATTTAAAAAAAGAAGAAATTAAAGTTGTAATAGAACAAGTTTCAGCCATGCCCGGACAAGGCGTAACAAGCATGTTTAACTTTGGTCAGTCTTTTGGAATCTTAAAAGGCATATGTTCTGCGATGCAGCTACCAATGTATTTTGTAAGACCAGCAAAGTGGAAAAAATACTTTAATCTTATTAATTCGGAAAAAGATGCTAGCAGGACTAAAGCGATAGAAGTATTTCCATATTTTTCATCACAATTATCAAGGAAAAAAGACTCGAATAAAGCTGATGCAATCTTGATTGCTAGTTTTTTTTACGAAACTTACAAAATACAGGAATAAATTAACTTTAATAAGGTCAAATTCATGACACATTTAAGTGTGAAATCTTAATTATGGAAGCTGATATTACATCTCAAGCAGTAGGACTCGCATCAAATACAGATTTTTCTTTGTGGAGCTTATTTGTTCGTGCAGACTTTATTGTAAAATCTGTAATACTTATGTTGATTGGTTGTTCTATTTACTCGTGGGCAATAATAATTGAAAAATTTAGATTGTTTAAAAAAATTAACTTGGAGTCAGAAGAGTTTGAAGAAAAGTTCTGGAAGTCAAAATCAGCAGAAAACTTTTATAATAGTCTGCCTACAAATCTAGATAACCCTATGGCTTTATTATTTAGAGATTCAATGCAAACTTTATTAAAAGCTAAAAATAAATCTAATCTCAATGAAAGAATGAGCAGTATGCTTGAAGTTAATATTGAAAAACAAATAGTAGTACTTGAAAAGGGGTTTACCTTTTTAGCAACAGTTGGCTCTACAGCTCCTTTTATAGGTTTATTTGGAACAGTTTGGGGAATAATGAATTCATTTCAATCAATTGCAATTTCAAGAAATACAAGCTTAGCAATTGTGGCTCCTGGAATAGCAGAAGCTTTATTTGCAACAGCATTAGGTCTACTGGCTGCAATCCCAGCAGTTGTTGCTTATAATAAATATAATAATGACTCTAAAAAGTATTCACAAAAATTAGAAAATTTTTCTAAAAGATTTTTATCGATAATATAAAATGGCCTTTAAACTTAATCGTTCATCCAAAGAGCCTATGAGTGAAATTAATGTTACACCTTTTGTGGATGTGATGTTGGTGTTATTGATCATTTTTATGGTGACAGCCCCATTATTGACAGTAGGGATACAGGTTGATTTACCAGAAAGCTCTGCAGACTCATTACCAGAAGAGTTAGAACCATTAACTTTATCCATTAATTCGAAAGGTGAAATATTTATTCAAGAATCTAAGGTTGAGTATGATAAAATAATAGCAAAAATTTTAGCTGTATCTAATAATAGAACAGATACTAGAATTTATGTTCGAGGAGATAAATCAATAAACTATGGCAGAGTTTTGGAAATAATGGGAATGTTATCCGGTTCTGGCTTTACTAAAGTAGCATTAATTTCTGAGCCATACAAAGTGAGGTGACTAGAGTGAACAGAAATGTAATTATTTCTTTTGGTCTTCATACTTTGCTTGTAATAATCACAGCCATGAGCTTACCTTTTCTTGCTAAAAAACCGATTGATCTGCCACCAATTGTGTCTGTTGAACTTATTCAAATTACAGATAAAACTAATATTCCTTTTGCACCTAAGGCAAAAAAAATTATAGAAAAAGTTAAAGAAAAAGAAAAAAAACTAGTTTCTGAGCAAGCTCCTCCAAAAAAAATTAAGAAAATAAAACCTGATGCCGTACCATTGCCAGATAAAAAAATAGATAAAATAGAAAAAATTAAAGATGAAAAACAAAACCCTGAAAAAATAGAGACTGAAATCAAGCAAATTTCAGAATTTGAAAAAAAAGAACTATTTGATACAAATAATATTGCAGCATTAATTGATAAATCTAAGGTTGAGAGCTCTGAAACAAACAAAAAAATAGACAAAATAACCCAGGATCAAAATAAAGAAATGGACTTTGGAGGATTAACCTTAAGTGAAGAAGATGCTCTAAAAGCTCAAATTTTTGGCTGTTGGAGTATTCCATTAGGACTACCATATGACGAAGATTTATTAGTCAGAATTAAGTTACAATTAAAACCAGATGGCTCTATTATAAGAACAGAAATTCTTGATCATGCTAGAATGAATAAACCTGGCCAAGGATTTTATAAAGTATTAGCAGAAAGTGCACTAAGAGCTGTAAAACTTTGCCAACCTCTTAGAGTTCCTAGCACAGGTTATGAGAGGTGGAAAAATATGCAACTAAACTTTGATGCAAGAGAAATGTTAGAAGGATAAAATGTTATTTAGATACTTATTAATATTATTATTGTTACCCATTAAAGCCTTTGCTTTAATCGAAGTTGACATTACAAGAGGAAATTTAAACCCTTTACCCGTTGCTGTTTCTCCTTTGGCCATAGATAAAAACTCAAAAGATAATTTCAAGAAGATATTAAAAGAAGAAAATCTCGGATCAGAAATATCTAAAATTGTTGAAAATAATTTAAAACAATCTGGTTTGTTTAACCCTCTTAATAAAGACGCATTTCTTCAAGAACCTGATATTGCAAATTTAAAACCAAGATTTGAAGATTGGAATTTAATCAAAGCTCAAGCTTTAGTAACTGGTAAAGTAACCTTTGTAGATGAAAAATTAAGAGTAGAGTTTAGATTGTGGGATGTTTTAGCTGGAAAAGAAATGATGGCTCTAGCTTTTACAACTGTACCAAGTAATTGGAGAAGAGTAGGACACATAATAACGGATAAAGTCTACGAACGTTTAACAGGTGAAAAGGGTTATTTTGATACCAGAATAATTTATATTTCTGAAGAAGGTCCAAAAACTAATAGAATCAAGAAATTAGCAATTATGGATCAAGATGGATTTAATAATAAATTTTTAACTCTTGGTAATGAGTTAGTTTTAACTCCAAGGTTTAGTCCAACAAATCAAATGGTTACGTATCTTTCTTATTTCAAAAATTTACCACGAGTTTATTTGCTAGATATTGAAACTGGAATGCAAGAGGTAGTTGGTGATTTTCCTGGTATGACATTTGCTCCAAGATTTTCTCCTGATGGAAAAAAAATTATAATGAGTTTTGCTAAAGATGGAAACTCAGATATATATACTATGGATCTTGAAAACAGAATTGTTGAAAGAATTTCTAATCATCCTTCAATTGATACATCTCCTTCTTATTCACCTGATGGAAAATATATTACTTTTAATTCTGATAGAAGTGGGTACCAACAAATCTATATAATGAACAGCAATGGAAAAAATGTTAAAAGAATTTCATTTGGAAATGGCTTGTATGGAACACCTGTATGGTCTCCAAGGGGTGATTTAATTGCATTTACAAAACTACACAAAGGAAAGTTCTATATTGGGGTTATGAGAACTGACGGAACGGGTGAAAGACTATTAACTGAAAATTTCTATCAAGAAGCACCCTCTTGGTCTCCAAATGGAAGGGTATTAATTTTTTATAGAGAAACTAAGACGAATGCTAAAGGAGAGGGCTTTTCAGCTAAATTATGGTCTATCGACTTAACGGGTTATAATGAAAAATTGATTGAGACAGAAACTGACGCGTCCGACCCATCATGGTCATCATTATTGAGCAATTAGTTCTTAAATTACTTGATTTTTTAGCTTGAAAGATCTAATTAGTTGTGAAAAAGTAAGTTTTTCAAATAAGGATTAAGGAGCAAATATGAACTTAAGTAAGATTTTAAAAAATGGATTTCTAATATTGTTGGCAAGTTTAGTTTTATCAGCTTGTGCAACTCAAAAAAAAGCAACTACAGGTCAACTTCAAGGAGATGTTTATACTGGGTCAGACTCAGTTGAATATTTAGCTTCAGGTGTTCCTGATAGAGTTTTCTTTGCTACAAATGAAACAGTTCTTACAACTGCTTCAAGAGAAACTTTAAGAAAACAAGCTTCATGGTTAAGAAAAAACTCAGATATTAATGTTGTATTAGAGGGTCATGCTGATGAAAGAGGTACAAGAGAGTACAACTTAGCATTAGGTGAAAGAAGAGCTAATTCAGCAAAAGACTATCTAATGACTTATGGAATTTCTTCAGACAGAATTTCAGTATTAAGCTATGGTAAAGAAAAACCTGTAGATTCAGGATCTAACCCCTTATCATGGTCGAAAAACAGAAGATCAGTTACAGTTAAAGCTAACTAATAAAATAAATTTATAAAGACCCTAGCACATTAGTGTATAGGGTCTTTTTTTTGCCATCATTATAATTACTACTCAATATAGAATGTTTAATTATAAAAAATTATTTCACTTAAAATTTACACTTGTATTTCTTTTTCTATCTAATGTGGTTTATGCGGATAGTCACAATTTAAATGAAATTTTAGAGCTAATACAAAAGGATTTAAAAACATTAGAAAAAGCAGTTTACTCTGACTCACTCAATTTAAAAAATTCAAATAGTCAAAACAGTTTTGATGAAAATTCGGAAGATGTTTTGACTAGACATTTATTAAAATTATCAGAAGTAGAAAGTCAATTTCAAGAGCTTACTAATAAATTTGAAGAAATAAATTTTAAAATAGACAAGTTGTCTAATAGACTTTCTAAAGTTCAATCTGACAATCAGTTAAGATTTCAGGATATCGAAAATTCCTTATCTTCAGGCGAGGTTAGTTCAAAATTAACATCTAGAGTAGAAAAACAACAACCAGGTTCTTCACAACCACAAGACTTGGGTTCAATTTCATATAAAGATACAGAAACAAATGAAGCTACTCAAAAAATAGAATCTATAGAAACAACATCTTCTATAGTTACTGAAACTTTTGAAGCAGAACAAAATCTATTACCTAATGATGTTCCAGAAAAACAATATGAATTTGCAACTAGCTTTTTGCAAGTAGGTGATTATGGTATGGCAGAGAGAGCCTTTAGAGAATTTGTAATAACTAATTCTGAACATGAGCTTGCGGGCAATGCTCAGTATTGGTACGCTGAAACATTTAGAATTAGACAGCTTTATACTGATGCAGCTACAGCTTATCTTGAGGGATATCAAAAATATCCAAAAAGTGAGAAGGCTCCTATAAATTTACTAAAACTTGGTGTATCAATGGTTCAAATAGGAGAGAAAGAGCAAGGTTGTAAAATGATAGAAGGGGTTACAAAACAATACCCTAAAGCTAATCAATCTGTGCTCCAAAAAGCAAAGTATGAATCAAAAAAATTTGAGTGTTCAAAACAAAAAACATAAAAAAATTCTTAGTCAGTTAAATCAACCAAAGATATCTAAAATTTATAAGGAGTTCTCTTCTTCATTAAAAGTCAAAGATAATTTAGCTGTAGCAGTTTCTGGTGGTCCAGATAGCTTGGCATTAGCTTACTTAACTAAGTGTTATTCATTATATAATGGAATAAAAGTTAAATATTACATTGTTAATCATAAACTTCGAAAGGAATCTTCAACAGAGGCCAAGACTGTAAAAAAAATTTTAAAAAAAATTGATATTCAGTGCACAATATTAAATTGGAATGGAAAAAAACCATCCAAAAATATTCAAGCTATAGCAAGAGATAAGAGATATTCCTTATTGGCAGATGAGTGTAAAAAAAATGAAATCAAATATTTATTATTAGGACATCATTTAAATGACTTATTTGAAAACTTTTTAATTAGAATAGTTAGAGGTAGTGGATTAAATGGATTGATTTCATTTAGTAAAAATACAAAATATAGAGATAAAGATTTAAATATTTTAAGACCATTACTAAATTTAGAAAAAAAAGATTTACTTTACATATCTAATGAAATTTTCAGTTTTTTTGTTAAAGATCCATCAAATATAAATGAGGATTATAAAAGAACCAGAATTAGAAATTTAATACATTCACTTGAAAAAGAAGGTTTGGATGTAAAAAAACTAAAATTAACTATTAACAATTTAAAAGACTCAGATAGATCAATTAAATTTTATGTAGATAAAAATTTAAAAAAAAATGTAGTTCTTTTAAAAAAAAAAAATATTTTCATTCTGAATAATAATTTTTTTGACCAATCTCATGAAATAATTTTTAGGTCACTAACAAAATTAATTCAAAAACTTGGCAAAAAATATTATCCTGTTAGAGGAAAAAGCATTAATGAATTGATTGAAAAAATTAATAAAAAATCTTTTACTAAAGTTACACTGGGAGGCTGCTTTATAGAAAGAGTGAATGAAACTATATTAATATCTCAAGAAAGATCACATAAATCCAGAAATTTGTAACAATTTGACACTTGTTTAATTGATAATAATTATTATCTTATATCCATGAATATAAAAAACTTAGCAATGTGGGCTGTCATTGTGTTTTTGACAATAGGTCTTTACAATATGTTTAAAAACCCCCAAGCCAATATGGGTAAAGGTAATTCAATAATATTCTCAGAATTTTTAACAGAGGTTGATAATGGTGGAGTTGTCAAAGTTGAAATACAGGGGAATAACATAAGAGGACTTCTTGCTAATGGAAATTCTTTTTCAACATACTCTCCTAATTATCCAAACTTAATTGAAAAATTATCTAGTAAAGGTGTAAGCATATCTGCCAGTCCGCTAGAAGATAAAATGCCATCTTTATTTGGTGTGCTATTATCATGGTTTCCAATGTTACTACTTATTGCTGTCTGGATTTTTTTCATGAGACAAATGCAGGGTGGAAAAGGTGGTGCCATGGGTTTTGGAAAATCTAAAGCAAAAATGATGAATGAATTAAAAGGAAAGGTTACCTTTGATGATGTTGCTGGAGTAGAAGAGGCAAAAGAAGAAGTGGAAGAAGTTGTTCAATTTTTAAAAGACCCAAAAAAGTTTAGTAGACTTGGTGGAAAAATACCAAGAGGATGTTTATTGGTCGGGCAACCTGGAACAGGTAAAACTCTATTAGCTAGGGCTATAGCAGGAGAAGCAGGTGTTCCATTCTTTACTATATCAGGTTCAGATTTTGTTGAAATGTTTGTAGGTGTAGGAGCATCACGTGTTAGAGATATGTTTGAACAAGGTAAAAAAAATTCTCCCTGTATTATTTTTATAGACGAGATAGATGCTGTTGGAAGAAGTAGAGGCGCAGGACTTGGAGGTGGTAACGATGAAAGGGAACAAACTTTAAACCAATTATTAGTTGAAATGGATGGTTTTGACACTAACGAGGGGGTAATAATTATTGCAGCGACAAACAGACCTGACGTATTAGATCCAGCACTATTAAGACCCGGAAGGTTTGATAGACAGGTAGTGGTTGGACTTCCAGATATAATAGGAAGAGAGAAAATATTAAAAGTTCATGTTAAAAAAATTAAGATGGCTCCTGACGTAAATTTAAGGACTGTAGCAAGAGGAACCCCTGGTTTTTCTGGTGCAGATTTAGCTAATATAGTAAATGAGGCAGCATTGCTAGCAGCGAGAAAAAATAAAAGAATAGTTACCTTAGTTGAATTTGAGGAAGCTAGAGATAAAGTTATGATGGGATCAGAAAGAAGATCTATGGTTATGACTGAAGAGGAAAAAACCTTAACAGCTTATCATGAGGCAGGGCATGCGATAGTAACTATTAATGAAGATGCTGCACATCCTATTCATAAAGCAACGATTATTCCTAGAGGAAGAGCACTAGGAATGGTGATGCAATTGCCAGAAAGAGATGAATTGTCCCAAACAAGAGAACAACTACACGCGCAATTAGCTATAGCTATGGGTGGAAGAGTAGCAGAAGAAATTATTTTTGGTGAAGATAAAGTTACAACTGGCGCTTCAAGTGATATTGAGCAAGCAACGCAAAGAGCAAGAGCAATGGTGATGAAGGCAGGCCTTAGTAAAGAATTAGGACCAGTTTCTTATGGTGCAAATGAAGAAGAAGTATTTTTAGGCCGATCTGTTGCTAGAACACAAAACATGTCTGAAGAAACATCTAAAAAAGTAGACTCAGAAATTAGAAAAATTGTAGATAAAGGTTATGAAAGAGCAAGAAAAGTTTTAACAGAAAAAATTGATGACTTACATAAATTAGCAAAAGCTCTTTTAACCTATGAAACTCTTTCAGGTGAAGAAATAGAAAATTTGATAAATAAAAATATATACCCTAGCAATAAAGAAGATTTAAAGGTTGAAGATAAAGATAAAGGTTCAGCTTTGAGCTCAATGGGTCTTAAGCCAAAAATAGTTCACTAAAAATAAATGAAAAAATATTACACAAGAGCGTGTAATTTTTTCTATGGTAAATTATCTATAAAACTAGTTTATCAAAAAAAAACAATTCCATTAAGAGGTAATAAAGAAATTTCATTTAATAAAATAGAAATTCTATCAAGAAATTCAAAGAAAAGAATTGCTGTTAAAGATATAAAAAAATTATCTAAAGCGCTAAAAAAAAAAATTGAGAATGATATTAAGGTTATTATTAAGAAAAATAAAAACTTTTCAAATTTAAATTTTAAAAAAAATCCCAATATAATGGGTGTATTAAATCTTACACCAGACAGTTTCTCTGATGGTGGAAAATTTGATAAAAAAAAATTAGGCTCAAAACATGCGAATGACTTATTCAAATTTGGTGCAGATATAGTTGATATTGGCGGGGAATCTACAAGGCCAGGATCCAAATCTATAAGTGAAAAAAAAGAATGGAGTAGGGTTGAAAAGGTTATTAAAGAAATTAGTAAAAAAATTCCATTATCTCTTGATACAAGAAAAGCGAATATTATGAATAAAGGAATTAAATTAGGAGTTAAGTTAATTAACGACGTATCAGGATTAAGTTATGATACCAAAACTATTGAAGTATTAAAAAAAAGCAAATCTCCATTTGTAATTCAGCATTCACAAGGGTTACCAGAAAACATGCAGAATAATCCAAAATATAAAAATGAATTATTAGACATATATGATTTTTTTGAAGAAAAGATAAAGCTTTTAAGGTCTATGGGTATAAAACACAACAATATTTTACTCGATCCAGGTATAGGTTTTGGAAAAAATTTGAAACATAATATGAATTTAATTAAGAGTATTTCTATTTTCCATACTCTTGGTTTTCCTGTACTACTTGGAGTTTCTAGAAAAAAATTTATTAGAGAGTTATCTGGAAAAAATGATACCAAGGAAAGAGTTGGAGGAACAATTGCTTCCTCTTTGTATTCAATGATGCAAGGAGTTCAGGTTTTAAGAATTCATGATGTAAATGAATTAATACAAAGTATAAAAGTATTTAGAGAATTAATTAAAAGTTAATGACAAAAAAATATTTTGGAACAGATGGAATAAGAGGACCTGTAAATAGTAGAAACATTAATGGTAATATGTTTTTTAAATTTGGTTTAGCTTCAGGGACTTATTTCAAAACTCAAAAAAAAAAAAAACAGATAGCAATAATAGCTAAGGACACTAGATTATCTGGTTATACCTTAGAACCTGCATTAGTTTCTGGGCTTACATCAGCCGGAATGCACGTTTATACACTAGGACCCTTACCAACAAATGGGCTAGCAATGTTAACAAAGGTGATGAAGGCAAATATGGGCATTATGATTACTGCATCTCATAATCCATATGATGATAATGGATTAAAATTATTTGGACCTGATGGTCTGAAGTTATCTGACAAAATAGAGAAAAAAATAGAAAGTTTAATAGATAGAAATATTGAAAATAATCTTTCAAAACCTAAAGAATTAGGAAGAGTTAAAAGGTTGGAGACTGCAAACGAAGATTATATTAAGATATTAAAAAGAAATTTTCCTAAAAATTTTAATCTTAGAGGACTAAGAATAGTAATTGATTGTGCAAATGGTGCTGGATATAAATCAGGACCTAAATTATTTGAATCTTTAGGTGCAAAAGTATTTGCAATTGGAATAAAACCAAATGGTTTAAATATCAATAAAAGTTGTGGGTCAACATTTCCAAATAAAATTAAATCTGCAGTAAAAAAAAACAAGGCACACATAGGAATTTCTCTTGATGGAGATGCAGACAGAATAATTATGTGTGATGAAAAGGGTTATATAATTGATGGAGATCAAATAATTGCAGCTCTAGCAATAAGATGGAAAAATAAGAAAATGTTAAAAGGAGGTGTAATTGGAACTTTAATGTCAAATTATGGCCTAGAAAAATTTTTTAAATCAAAAAATATTAAGTTTATAAGAGCAAGTGTAGGTGACCGATATGTAAAAGAAAAAATGCAAAAAAATAATTTTAATCTAGGAGGAGAGCAGTCAGGTCATATCATTTTGGGAAAATTTGCAACTACTGGAGACGGCTTATTGGTTGCTCTAGAAGTTTTATTTTCATTAAGAAAAGGAAATAAAGCTAGCGACTTTTTTAATCACTTCAAAAAGACACCACAAATATTAGAAAATATTGATGTTAAAGATAAAAATATAATTAAGAGTGTTGATATAAAAAAAGTGATTAAAGCTTCAGAAAAATTGATGAAGGGACAAGGAAGAATATTGGTTAGAAGTTCAGGAACAGAATCAAAAATTAGAGTAATGGGTGAGAGTGAAAATAACAAATTACTTCAAAAATGTTTAAAAATTATATTAAAAAAGATTAAATAAAGTGAAACCTGAATCTAAAATATTAATTATTGCTGGGTCAGACTCATCAGGAGGAGCGGGTATTCAAGCAGATATTAAAACTGTAACCGCTTTAGGCTCTTATGCAATGACAGCAATAACCGCTGTAACAATTCAAAATACAACAGGTGTCAAATCGATAGTACCTATTGAATCAAACAAAATTTCTGACCAAATAGAATTTACTTCAAAAGATATTAAACCTGATGCTGTAAAAATTGGAATGTTGCACTCTCCCAGGGTTATAAAGTCAGTAATTCGATCACTAGATCTTATTAAAGTTAAGAAAATAATTTTAGATCCTGTCATGATTGCTAAGGGTGGAGCAAAATTAATAGATGATAAAGCAATCCAATTGTTAAAAAATGAATTAATAAAAAAAGTTAGCTTAATAACCCCTAACATTCCTGAAGCTGAAATACTAACTAACACTAAAATAAAAACAAAAGAAGATATGATTCTTGCTTCAAGTATATTGATTGAGTTAGGAGCTAAAAATGTTTTTATAAAAGGGGGCCACTTAGATTCTGAGTTCGTACATGATATTTTTGTTAATAAAAAAGAAATTAAGATTATAAAAAATAGAAGAATTACAACTAGCAATACACATGGAACTGGTTGTACGCTCTCATCTGCTATTTCTACTTTTTTTGCTTGTGGAAAAACCTTAAAGAGATCTTGTGAGCTAGCCACTAAGTATGTAAATAATTCTATAAAATACAATATTGATTATGGTAAAGGCCATGGACCTATTAATCATTTAAGTTCAATAACTATTAATAAAAAATTTAGATAATGAAAAATGTAGTCGTTGTTGGTTCACAGTGGGGAGATGAAGGAAAGGGTAAAATAGTTGATTGGTTATCTGATCAAGCAGATGTTGTTATTCGTTTTCAAGGCGGTCATAATGCTGGACACACTTTAGTTATCGATGGAGTTACTTATAAATTAAGATTACTTCCCTCTGGAATTGTTAGAAAAAATAAAATATCTATTATTGGTAATGGGGTTGTGGTTGATCCTTGGGCTCTATTAGAAGAAATTGAAGAAATTAAATCTAAAGGTGTTGAAGTAAATGTGGATAATTTTATAATTTCTGAGTCTGCAAATCTTATTTTACCTTTTCATAGAGAAATGGATGAAATAAGAGAAGATGCAGCTGGCAAGGGAAAAATCGGAACTACGAGACGTGGAATTGGACCTGCTTATGAGGATAAGGTTGGAAGACGATCTATTCGTGTCATGGACTTAAGGTCTGAAACAAATCTTGATCATAGATTAGAAACTGTACTTCAGCACCATAATGCAATTAGAAAAGGACTAGGTAAAAAAATTTTTGAAAAAGATAAGTTAAAAAAAGAATTATTAAAAATTGCACCAGAAGTATTAAAATTCTCACAGCCTGTATGGCTTCGAATTGATGAATTTAAAAAAAAAAAGAAAAAAATATTATTTGAAGGCGCGCAGGGAATTTTATTAGATGTTGATCATGGTACATATCCTTTTGTAACATCATCCAATACTGTTGCATCAAGTGCTGCTACAGGAACTGGATGTGGACCAAATTCTATTCATTATGTTCTTGGTATAACCAAAGCATATACAACTAGAGTCGGCGAAGGTCCTTTTCCAACAGAATTAACAGATGAGGTAGGTGATTTGCTTGGCTCAAGAGGTAAAGAATTTGGAACAGTAACAAGTAGAAAAAGAAGGTGTGGCTGGTTTGATGGAGTTTTAGTTAGACAAACGATAAAAATTTCAGGAATAGATGGAATTGCTTTAACCAAACTAGATGTTTTGGATGAACTTGATGAAATCAAAATGTGTGTTGAATATGAATTAGATGGAAAAAAAATGGATTATCTTCCTGCTGCAGTTGAGGATCAACTAAAAATAAAACCAATTTATAAAACTTTTCCTGGCTGGAAAACCTCTACTCAGGGAATTAAAAATATAAAGGCATTGCCAGAAAATGCTAAAAGTTATATTTATGCTCTAGAGGATTTTATAGGTACAAAGGTTTCAAGCATTTCAACGAGCCCAGAACGTGAAGATACAATTCTCCTAGAGAATCCTTTTGATGTTTAGTTTACAGGAAGTAAATTTTTAGATTTAGCTGATAAAAGCATATGTTTTTGAAGTTTTTCAAAAGCTTTATTTTCTATTTGTCTAATTCTTTCTCTACTGATTTTATATTTTTTACTTAAATCTTCTAAAGTAGTAGGTTCATCATTTAATCTTCTAGAGTAAAGAATTTCTCTTTCTCTATCATTAAGAATTTTTATAGAATCTTTTAGTAGGTTTTGCCTTTGTCCCATTTCTTCTTGATGTGCAAATTTAAGATCATGATCTAGTTCTTTATCAACCAACCAGTCTTGCCACTCATCACCATCTTCACCAACTTGAGCATTTAAAGAAAACTCTTTACCAGAAAGTCTTCTATTCATTGAAACAACTTCATGCTCATTAACATCTAACTTGTCGGCTATTTCATTTACATGTTCAGGTCTTAAATCACCTTCAGATTGAGGAGCAATTTGATTTTTAATCTTCTTTAAATTAAAAAATAATTTTTTTTGTGCAGTTGTTGTACCTATTTTAACTAAACTCCAAGATCTTAATATGTATTCTTGAATAGAGGCTCTAATCCACCACATTGCATAAGTTGCTAATCTAAAACCTTTTTCAGGTTCAAATTTTTTAACTGCTTGCATTAAACCTACATTTCCCTCTGAAATCATTTCATTAACTGGAAGGCCATATCCTCTGTAACCCATAGCAATTTTAGCAACAAGTCTAAGATGACTTGTTACAAGTTTTTCAGCAGCTTTGACATTTCCTGTTGTTTTCCAATTTTTTGCTAACATATATTCTTCTTCTGCTGCCAACATTGGAAACTTTTTAATTTGTTCAAGATAAGCAGATAGACCACCCTCATTTGAGAGTGTAGGAAGATTACTGTTTATTGTAGTACTCATAAGTTGTATTTATTTAATTTATTATATTATTATTTCAAGCCTTTATTTGCCAGTATTTCTTAGCAATAATAAAATATTTTCAAGTTCTTGTGGCAAAATTGAGGTAAAAATCATTTCTTCATTGGTTTTGGGGTGAATGAAGCCTAACGTTTGAGCATGAAGAAATTGTCTGTCTAATTTATAAATTAAGTTCTCTAAACTTGTGTCTATATTTTTAAGTTTTTTATATTTTTTTTTATACTTACCATCTCCCATAATACTGTTGCCCATATGTGTCATGTGAACCCTTATTTGATGTGTTCTTCCTGTTTCTAATCTACATTCAACCAAGCTCAGAGTAGGAGTTTTGTCATTTTCAAAAATTTCTATTGTTTTATAATTCGTTATTGCTCTTTTACCTTTGGAGCTACTAACTTCCATCATTTGTCTATTTTTTGAACTTCTAGTTATAAAGGTATCAATCTTTCCAGATGAAGGTCTTAGTTTTCCCCAGATTAAGAGCTGATAAATCCTTGTAATTGTGTGATCACTAAATTGATGAGACAAATTTTCATGGGTAATATTATTTTTAGCAATAACTATTAATCCAGAGGTATCTTTATCTATTCTATGAACAATACCTGGTCTTAATTCATCCCCAATTGTAGATAACAAATTTTTATTATAATGCATTAAAGCATTTACAATTGTTTCATCATAATTTCCTGCACCTGGATGCATAATTATTCCAGCTGGCTTATTAATAACTAACAAGTCATCATCTTCATAAATAATTTCTAATTTAAAGTCGTAGGGTTTTAAGGAAGCTTCTTTTGGTTCTGGAATTTGGAGGTCAATTTTGTCACCAGCATAGATTTTTTTTGAAGGGTTATTAATAATTATATTATTCAATTTCAATTTTTTTTTTAGAATTAAATTTTTGATCCTAGTTCTACTAATTAACTTCTCTCTTTTATTAACGAATACATCAAGCCTGAGATTATTTTCACTTTCTTCAACTATTAAATTAATGTTTTTTTTCATAAAATGTAATATTAATACTATATGCGCTTGTAGCTCAACTGGATAGAGTGCCTGACTTCGAATCAGGAGGTTCTAGGTTCGACTCCTAGCAGGCGCACCACAATTAAGCTAGAAATTTAATAATTAGAAGCTCTTTTCAATCTATCATTTATAGCTTTCCCTAATCCATTATTAGGAATTTTTTCTACAGCAATTGATTTATAACCCTTATTTTTTATATCTCTTAAACAAGAGTAAAGATTTTTTGCAGCATCATCTAAGTTATTTTTAGTAGTCAAATAAAAATAATTTTTTAATTTATGTTTTCTTTTTTTAATTATTATAAATGCTTCATCATTCTTAGGCGTTACCACATTCATTCTCAAAGGAATACCAGGAGAATAATGCAGACGAGATTGTCCTGGTGCAATTTTCTTCTTAGGGTTAATAGCAAAATTTAATTTAAATCCTAAAGTTTTTTGAATTTTTGATATATCTAAACCACCCAATCTTAGTATGGTGGGTTTTCCTATAAGATTAATAATAGTAGACTCAATACCAATTGAACATATTCCTCCATCTAAAACATATTTAATTTTATTGCTAAATTCTTCTTTGACATCTTCTATTTTAACTGCACTTACTTTAGTAGCTATATTAGCACTTGGAGCTGCTAGTGGATAATTTAACTGTTTTAATAAATTTTTAAATAAAACATGTTTTGGAAATCTTACAGCTAGGCTTTTTTTGTTATTAGTAACATATTTCGAAATTTTAGAATCTTTCTTTAATTTTAATACGTATGTAATTGGACCGGGTGAAAATTTTTTATAAAGTTTGATAAAATTATCATTTATAAAACAGTCTTTTTTTAAAGAATCAATATCATGATAATGTACAATTAGAGGGTTGTTTTTTGGTCTTTTTTTTAATTTAAAAATCTTTTTTATTGCTAAACTCATATATGCATTAGCTGCAAGACCATAAACAGTTTCAGTTGGGACGCCTATACAGTAATTTTTATTAAGGTATTTTTTGGCTTTTTTGATATTTGATTGATTAGATTTCATGTATTAATAATTATTATTATATGAAAGATAAAAATTTACCACCTGATAATAGTTCTAAAACTCTTGAAGAGTTAACAAAAGACGCAAATAACATTATTGAATCTTTAGAAGCAGAAAAAGATCTTCAGAGCTCAATTGACTCATATCAGGAATTATTAAAATTAAATAATATTATTGAAAAAAAATTTCATAAGACCTCAAAAATGATTAATGAAGAAACAAAGATAAAAATTAAAAGTATAATTTCAAAAAAAAATGAAAAATAGACTTATTAAAATAGCTGAAGATACCAATTTATTTTTAAAAAAATTTATAAAGAAACAAAAAAAAACAGAATTAGTGGTAGCCATGAAGTATGGTTTATTCCCAGGAGGAAAAAAAATAAGATCAAAGATTTTATTAGATATAGGAATTATATTTAAAATTGAGTATAAAACACTAATTGCTATAGGTGCTGCAGTAGAGTGTATTCATGCTTATTCTCTTATCCATGATGATTTGCCTTGTATGGATAATGATAAGTTAAGAAGAGGAAAAGCTTCTACTCATATAAAATTTGGAGAATCTACAGCTGTGCTAGCTGGAAACTCACTTTTAACAATGGCGTTTGAAATTTTAACCAGTTCAAGCTTAAAGATTGTTGAAAAATCTAAAGTAGATTTAGTTCAAAAATTATCTGAGACTTCTGGACACCTAGGAATTGCAGGTGGTCAATACTTAGACCTCAGTTTTGAAAAAAAAAAAATATCTAAAAATAAGATTATAGATATGGAGATTAGAAAAACAGGAAAGCTATTCAGTTTTTGTTGTGCTGCACCAGCTATTATTAAAAAGAAAAGTAATAATGACATAAAGTTTTTTGAAAATATTGGTGCAAGCATTGGTCTTTTATTTCAAATAGCTGATGATCTCATCGACTTTAAAGGCTCTTCAAAAATTGCAGGTAAAATAACAGGGAAAGATAAGAAAAAAGGTAAAGCAACTTTAATCAGTTTACTGGGGTATCAAAATGCTATTAAATATAGTGATAAAATTAAATTCAAAATAATTAAAGATTTAAAAAAGCGTAAATTATACTCGAATAATTTGAATGAAACTTTAGAATATATTTTAACAAGAAAAAAATGACACAAGATTATAAATTTTTAAAAAATATTAATTTTCCTTATGACTTAAGAAAGTTATCTGAAAACAACCTTCAAGAGTTGTCTAATGAAGTCAGAGCAGAAATGATTAATGCTGTTTCTGAAACAGGTGGTCACTTAGGTGCAGGTTTGGGTGTTGTTGAGCTGACTATTGCCTTACATTACATATTTGACACTCCTAATGATAAGTTAATTTGGGATGTAGGTCATCAAACGTATCCTCACAAAATTCTAACAGGTAGGAAATCAAAAATTAAAACTTTAAGGCAGGGCAATGGTTTGTCTGGATTTACTAAAAGATCTGAAAGTGAATATGATCCATTCGGTGCAGCACATAGTTCAACATCTATATCTTCTGCCCTAGGAATAGCTGAAGCAAACAAGCTTTCTAATAAATCAAACAATGTAATTGCTGTTATTGGAGATGGCGCAATTAGTGCAGGGATGGCCTATGAGGCAATGAATAATGCAGGTGCTTCAAAAACTAAAATGATTGTCATTTTAAATGATAATGACATGTCAATTGCTAAGCCTGTAGGTGCTATGAGAACTTACTTAGCAAAACTTTTAACAGGTAAAGTTTATTTTAATTTAAGAGAAACATTTAAATTAATTATGTCAGCTTTTTCTAAAAGATTCAGTGCAAAAGCTGGAAAAGCTGAAGATTTTTTACGTTCAGCAGTGACTGGTGGTACTCTTTTTAATTCTTTAGGATTTTATTATGTGGGTCCAATTGATGGACATGATTTGACAACTCTTTTGCCAATTTTAAAAAATGCAAGAGACTCTAAACACCAAGGACCGATTATGATTCATATTAAAACACAAAAAGGAAAAGGTTATTCGTATGCTGAAAAAGCAACTGATCATTATCATGGTGTTTCAAAATTTGATGTTGTAACTGGAGAGCAGGTAAAAAGTGGAATTAATCTACCAGCTTATACAAAAGTTTTTGCAAATACTTTAGTTAAACATGCGGAAAGAGATAGTAAAATTGTAGGAGTTACAGCTGCAATGCCAGGTGGAACAGGCATGGATATTTTTGCTAAAGAGTTTCCGAAAAGAATGTTTGATGTTGGGATAGCGGAACAACATGGGGTTACTTTTGCCGCAGGATTAGCAACAGAAGGTTATAAACCCTATGTTGCAATTTATTCGACTTTTCTTCAAAGAGCTTATGACCAAGTGGTTCATGATGTAGCTATTCAAAGTTTACCTGTGAGGTTCATAATTGATAGGGCAGGTTTGGTTGGTGCTGATGGATCAACTCATGCAGGTTCATTTGATATTACTTATCTTTCTACACTTCCTAATTTTATAGTCATGGCTCCAAGTGATGAGTCAGAACTAGTTAAAATGATAAATACTTCGATGAATATTAATGACAAACCAAGTGCTATTAGATATCCAAGAGGTAATGGAATTGGATTGAAATTGCCATCCATAGATGAGAAAGTAGAAATAGGAAAAGGAAGGATTATTCAAGAAGGAAAGCAAGTTTGTATTTTAAGTATAGGAACAAGATTAGAAGAATGTAAAGTTGCAGCTGAAGAATTAAAAAATAAAGGAATTCAATCAACAATAGTTGACGCAAGGTTTGCTAAACCTTTGGACCAAGAGCTTATTTTAAAGTGTGCGAGAGAACATGAGGTAATGATTACTGTAGAAGAAGGCTCTATAGGAGGTTTTGGTTCTCATGTAGAAAATTTATTATCAGAAAAAGGTATATTTGATAAAGGTTTAAAATTTAGATCTATGACATTACCTGATACTTTTATCGAACAAGATGATCCAAAAAAAATGTATGATATTGCAGGTCTTAATGCGTCTCAAATTTCAAAAAAAATATTAGATATTTTGTTTACAAAAGAGTCGATTAAAGTAGTTAAAAATTAAATTTAAAATATTAGCTACATTGAGCTTTGTTCATTAAGTAATGATCTAATAAAATACAATTCATCATTGCTTCACCTACAGGGACCGCACGAATACCAACACATGGATCATGTCTACCTTTAACAGAGATTGTGGTATTTTTCCCAAACTTATCTATAGTTTTTCTAGTAGTTAATATGGATGATGTTGGCTTAACTGCAAATGAAACAACAATTTCCTGTCCTGTAGAAATTCCACCAAGTATCCCACCAGCATTGTTAGAATTAAATTCCAATTTTTTACCTTTTTGTGAAATTTCATCTGAGTTTTGTTCTCCACTTAATTGTGCAGAGTTCATACCTGAGCCAATATTAACTCCTTTAACAGCATTGATACTCATCATTGCAGAAGCAATATCCATATCTAATTTAGAGTAAATTGGAGCACCCAAACCAACAGGAATTCCTCTAGCTCTTACTTCAATTACTGCACCACAAGATGATCCAGATTTTCTTATATCTAATAAATATTTTTCCCAAAGTTTTAGCATGCTCTTATCTGGACAAAAAAATGGATTTTTTTTAATTATTTGATCACTCCATTTAGTAGTGTCACACCCCAATATTCCTAATTGAGTAACTGCGCCTACAACTTTAAATTTTTTGCCTAACTTGTTTTCTAAAACTTTTTTAGCAATTGCACCTGCAGCAACTCTTGCAGCTGTTTCTCTTGCAGAAGATCTTCCACCACCTCTATAATCTCTTATTCCATATTTTTTAAAATATGTAAAATCAGCATGTCCAGGTCGAAACTTATCTTTAATATTTCCATAATCTTTTGATCTCATGTCTTGATTGTAAATAATCAATGAAATAGGTGTTCCAGTTGTTTTGCCCTCAAACACTCCTGACAAAATTTGAACTTTATCATCTTCTTTTCTTTGTGTTGTGAATTTTGACTGTCCAGGCTTTCTTTTGTCTAACTCGACTTGAATATCCTGTTCTTTCAAGTTTATATTGGGTGGACAGCCATCAACAACACAACCTAGTGCTGGACCATGAGATTCCCCCCAAGTTGTGAAACGAAATTGCTTTCCAAAAGTATTAAATGACATTATTTATATTATATAGATTATTTTGTTAAAATTATGAATCAAAAAAACTTATTAGGCCTTAATAACTGCTTTTTAGATAAAAATCATCCAATAGACTTATTTGAAGCTTGGATGAATGAAGCAAAAAAAACAGAACCAAATGATCCAAATGCAGTAGCATTAGGAACATCTGATCATAATAATTCCCCATCAATTAGGATGGTTTTATTAAAAGACTTTAATAAAGATGGGTTTGTTTTTTATACAAATTTGAATAGTCAAAAAGGAAATGATCTAAAAAATAATCCAAAAGCTGTAATGTGTTTTCATTGGAAAAGTCTTTTAAGACAAATAAGAATTAATGGAGTGGTACAAAAAGTTTCTGATAAAGTGGCAGATAAATATTACAACACTAGAGGCTATGAAAGTAGAATTGGTGCATGGGCCTCAAAGCAAAGTTCTGTATTACTTAATAGAGATGAACTTTTAAATTCAATAGAGAAATATAAAAAAAAATATAATAATAAAAATAAAGTCCCCAGACCAGATCATTGGTCAGGTTGGAACTTAATACCTACAAGTATAGAATTTTGGCTAGATGGTGATAATAGAATTCATGAAAGACTTAAGTATACCAAGGATGATGTTGGTAAATGGAGTAAGTCTTTATTGAGTCCCTAGAAAGTTCTTTCTAAGCTAAAAGAAGTAAGATTTTCTAAAATTTTTTTTTCATCACTATCTTTGAATACTGTTAAGGAATTTGATGCAAGATTAATAAAATGTTCAGCTTTTTTATAACATTTATTAACTATATTGTATTTCTTAATAAGATCTAAAGTAAATTTTAAATCGTTATCTGATCTTATTTCTTTTTTGAAAATATTTTTTAATTTCTCTTTTTCTACAGAAGTTACAGTTTGAAATAATAAAATTATAGGTAAGGTAATTTTACCTTCGATAAAATCTTTGCCAATTTTTTTACCAAAAAATTTTAGATCAGAATTATAATCTAAAGTATCATCAGCAATTTGAAATGTTAAACCTAAATTTTTTCCATAAAACTCTAGTGCTTCTTTTTCCTTCGTTTCTTTATTAGATAAAATTGCACCAACTTTAGTTGCTGCAGAAAAAAGTTCAGCTGTTTTAGCTGTGATAATTTTGAAATAAGTTTCTTCTAGCATATCAACTTCACCTTTGTGCTGTAGTTGCAACACTTCTCCCTGTGCAATTTTTGCAGAAGTCGATGATAAAAGTTTTAGAACCTCTAAGTTACCATCTTCTACCATCATCTCAAAACATCTGCTTAGAAGATAATCCCCAATTAATACTGAAGAATGATTTCCCCAAATTGAATTTAATGTTTTCTTGCCTCTTCTGATGTTTCCAAGATCAATAACATCATCATGCATTAAGGTTGCACCATGTATCATTTCTACACATGCAGCTAAATTAATATCTCGACCACCCTTGTTGTATCCACATAGCTTAGCCGACCCAAGAGTTAGTAGTGCCCTTAGTCTTTTACCACCTGTTTCTATATGGTAATCAGTCATTTCTTGAACCAAATCAACTCCACTTAAAAGCTTAGATTTAATTTTTTCTTCAACTAAAACTAATTTTTCATCAACCGAATCTTTTAGTTGAAAATAAGAATTATTTATTTGGTTTTTAAGCTGAACAACTGTTCCCATAAAAAATAAGTTAGTATAATTAAGTTATATTTATTACTTATCAATTGACGCACCTTAATCTTCAACTATAAGTAGGCTTTATATTAAATCAAAAACTCTATAAGAATTAGCAATGTTCTCCTTTTTTAAAAAGAAAAAAATAATAGCCCATATCAAGTTGAATGGAGTCATTGGTAATGCTGGAAAATTTAAACAAGGAATAGATTTTGCAGGACAAGAAGAGATCATCGAGAAGGCTTTTTCTTTAAAAAAAGCAAAAGCAGTAGCAATTACTATAAATTCACCAGGTGGATCACCAGTGCAATCACACTTAATTTATAAATTCATTAGAGCCCAAGCAAAAAAAAATAAAATGAAAGTTATAGTATTTGCTGAAGATGTTGCTGCCTCTGGTGGATATTTAATAGCTTGTGCGGGTGATGAAATATATGCAAATTCAAGTTCAATTATTGGGTCCATAGGAGTGATTTATTCGTCATTTGGTTTTACAGAATTGATTAAAAAAATTGGTGTTGAAAGAAGAGTGCATACAGCTGGAAAAAATAAAAGTTCTCTTGATCCATTCCAAGAAGAAAAAGCTGAAGATATAGAGAGACTTAAAAATATTCAATTAGACCTGCATAAAGATTTTATCAAAGTTGTAGAAGAAAGCAGAGGAGCCAAACTAAAAAAAGAGGGTATTGAATTATTCTCAGGAGAATTTTGGGCAGGTAGCAAAGCAAAAGAACTTGGTTTGTTAGATGGTTTAGGTAATGCCAATGAAGTTTTAAAAGAAAAATATGGAGATGATGTTGTAATCAAAAAATTTGAAAAATCTAAGGGTTGGTTAAGTAAAAAACTTTCTTCATCTAGTAATCAAGTGGATCAATTAGCAAATATTTTAGAGGAAAGATCTATCTGGCAAAGATATGGCTTCTAAAGAAAAAATTATAAAACCTAAATTTCAATCATTTCAAGATACTATTTT
>Ga0209632_10000742_pt1 | contig 33777 bp, 33 predicted proteins | sample COG_10_FD_184754 | JGI IMG/M metagenome (GOLD analysis project Ga0209632, IMG submission 184754) | Pelagic Microbial community sample from North Sea - COGITO 998_met_10 (SPAdes) (version 2) | ecosystem: Environmental > Aquatic > Marine > Neritic zone/Coastal water | place: Helgoland, sampling... | reverse complement strand
GCCTATTTTTTTCTTTACTGTATACGCATCACTTGACGCCCCATATGAGAGCGCATTACCAACTTCCGAACCATATGCTTTTGTATATAAATCACCGTTTGTAGTGATAGTATCATAATTTAGTCTCGCTGTTCTAGAACCAGATGAAACACCACCTTGTTGTGCGAACTTATAATTATTAGGTTTAAACTGTGTCTCTTGATAATAGTCAGGATTATCTGGACAATATACATTACCATTGCTATTAACAGCGTATTTATTATTCTCACTACCAGGTGCTCCGGGTTTCACTACCCCATTTCCAGATTGGAAATAATGGTATTGGTTTTGCTTAAATGTTTTGCCTCGGTTAGTAAGATGTTCTTTTGATGTTGTCGCATAGGGAGCACTATTCGCACTAGCACCAAAATAAGGAGTTTTCTTTAAAAGACTCGCACCACGTGCTCTAGTACGTGCGATTCTAGATGGGTTAAACATGTCTTCATTGCAACATAATCCTTGTTCTCCTCTATTATTTACTAAATTAGTATCTAAAGTTTGCTTTGTTCCTACGCAATCGCAATCGGTTTCGTCGAAAACGACTAAAGAACTTCCTGGACGATTGATTACGTCAATTGATGTAGATTGTTTTGTGGAATTAGATTTTTGTGTAGCAGTATTTGTTTCACGACGATATATCTTTAATGGAGTAGACTTAAAAAACAATTCTGTGTTTTTATCGGTTACAATTGTATCATTTTTTTGTATTGAACTTGTAATTTGTCCAAATGTTTTTCCTTTCCATGGAACATATGCGGATCTATTATTATTTAGTAAGGTAGTCTGAAACATTTATATATATATAATATAATATAATGAAATTCACAATATATCCGAAATATATACTATTATTAATATTAATTACTATAATAATTTGTTTTATTTCTTTTCGAAAGGTAAATTATTTGATCGAAGGTAATAGTGCTACTGCTCCTGCTACTCAATCAAGTAAAAAATCAAAACAGGAAAAATTACAGGATATTGTGGTTAGTTATACAAACGATATGTATGATAAAATCTCTAATTTAATTAGTAAAAAAACAAAGGAATCTACAAATACAACAGAATCTATCTTAAATGAATTAAAAAAGGATACCAATATTATAGAACAGTCCAATGGTGTAGAACAAGCAGAAACTGATAAATGGAACGAGTTAGTCAAATCTATAGAAAATCGCGTAATTGAATTACGAAGCAATATTGTATTTCAGAAAAATACAGGAACATCTTTTAAAATACGCGGTGATAAGATGATTGGTGTTATAAATAAATACCAATAAAGGACTTATAACAATAGTAGTATATTATTATAAATGAACATTTATTTGAATTTCAGTGATATCAAAAATAATTCGAACAATTCCATTGATTTGAGAGACAATATACGATATCTTTATCCAAAAAAAAATACAGTGATGAATGGTGAATTTACAAAATTACTTTTATCTAAAAACACTGTCACCATGAACGGTTTATATCTACATTTACCAATTTCGGTTGAGAAAAAAAGAACCGCGAATAATGAGGTTTTTATACGTTATATTACAAATACTACAACCAATATAAATGTGGTTAGAGATTTGAAACTACTCGAGAAAGCATTGTTAACTCATTATCAAGAATATACTAAACGTTATAAACAGATTGAATATATATTAGACAGGCAATTGACTACAAATCAAATAAGAGTTTATCACGACAACAATAGTAGTAAGTCTATGAAGACTACCAGTTATGTAATAAAAATATCGGGTATATGGGAAACCGATTCAAAAATTGGTATGACGTATAAGATTATGGAATTATATTAGCATAGACATCGCAGCACCACGACCTTTATGGTGATGGAAAGGTTTTGTACCTTTATGTAAGTCGTGCTGTTTAATCACAGTTACATCTTCTTTTTGTTGGGTATCAAATTTATTTACATGATACATATTGGTATCTTCATCATATGTATATTCCAAATTATATATGGAATATATGCCTTCTTTTGTAGCATTCGCGTATCTATCAAACTCTTTTTTATTCACCTGCTTTACATATCCATCGTAAAAATGAAGTATGTTTTTATCAGCATATGGATAAAATTGGGTTCGATCAATTTCTATTTTTGAACGAATCGCTCTTTCATACAACATATTGTCTTCGTATCCCCATGCCCAAAAATTAGGATATCCATTTATTTTTTCAAAATCTCCGCAATTAATTGATACAATTCCTCCTAGTGTATGTTTAAATCCGTAAAAATGTTTTATAATATTGGATTTGGTATTATAGTCGATAAAATTTTTAGTAAATGGTAGTGTATCTACATCGTTAAAAACAAGTGTAATGTCTTTATAATTATTTGGATAAAGTTCCTTTACGATTAGAAAACCTACATTTTTCATAGCTCCACAATTAAAAGAACGTTTATCATTTTGATGTATAATCATAATCTTTTTATCTGTTTCTTGATAATCTTCTAAAATATATTCCATATGACGATTAAAAAACGATAATTGCTGTTCTCTATCTCTATAAGGAACTATAAATATTATTTTAGGTATATCTTCATATTGAGTTTCTTGTTTCTCGTCATTTTGTATATTTTCTGGAATATTTATAAAAAACAACTCTTCTCTAGAATTTTCATCTAATTCTAACTTAATATTTTCCATAATAATTTAATAACTTATATTTTTATAAAAATATAAACTATTTGTAACTACATTTCTTGTTCATATAATGAATTTTAATAATCTGAATATTTAGATCTTATGGTCGATGGTATTAAAGAATCTTTTATCATTTCCATCTTTTTATAACATTTATTAATCGTCACCTCACTTACACCGCAAATGTTTTTCACATTTGTTTTGGTTATCGATAAATTACATTCTTGTGATATAAAATATACGATTCCTGCCGCTATTGAATGAGGTGTATTATCGTTTATTGAACCCGTTTTCTCGATTTTCTTTGCTATGAATTTTGCTAAAAGGGTTAATTCATTGTTTATATTTAGTTTACTACAATATCTCTCAATAAATGAACTTGGTGTTGTTGAACATAAATCTTGTGTGCTCGCATTTAATGATGTGCCGTTTCTTTCTAAATTAGACAATATATTAACCGCCATTGAACAACCGTTCGTAGCACTCGTTTTATCTAGTTTAAATATTTCAGCTATCTCGTGTGATGTCCTTGGACAGTCGTTTAAACGACACGATATGTATATAGATGCCGATTTTATACCATCTCTATTCATTCCACGAAACATCTTTTGTTCGGAAATTTCTTTATGAATCGCCATGGCGTCGTCTATAAATATTCTGGGTATTCCCGAATTTTTAGCCATAATTGTGATGAACTGAAATTCTTCATATAATGATTTCTCACGATGAGGCATCGCCTGCCATTGGGTCCATTTTCGTATACGTTTCATCTCATATGACGCATTTTGCGCACATAATATCTTACATCCAAACGATGATTCGTGTAATAGTGGATTAATTGGATTACCACATCGTGTCGGATCTGTCGAATTTTTATCGTCAGCACCATAAAATCTCCATTCTGGTGAATAATCCAATGTTTCGCGATACATTAAACCACATTTATCATTCGTACATGTCGGTAACCCTGTGTCCATTATTATCATTTCCGAATCACAATGATAACATTTTCCTTGTACTTCTGTATCAAATTGTATAACTGGCGTATCTATTTTTTTATCATATACACATTCGGTATCATTATCTATATCATACATATCCCATAATCGTTGTTTCTCTTTAGAAGATACAAATGATTTTTTTTTTTGAGTTTTACTCTTTTTATCTTGCGTATTTTTTATAGACATCTTGCTTAATATATCAATTTAGGTTTATATGTATTCAATTTTATATATTACAAATAATTCGTTTTTTTCATATTGTTTTCTATATATATTATAATATGAGTGATAAAGAAGAAAAAGAAGATTGTAAACCTTTTACTACTAGACAATTTAATAAAATAAGTGGAGAGCTTTCTGATAAAATGGTCGACCGTATTTGTAGTCAGATGAAAGACGATTCTGATGGTGATGGTCCTCTTTCAACCGCATTACGCACGACTTTAGCCGATGAAGTAACGCAAATTATCAAAAGTAAAGAAGGACAACGAAAATTACAAACAACTGTATTTGAAACCATTCGATTGGCTTTAAATTCATCTCGTAGAAATCCTATTCTATTATATAGTCTACTTAAGAATAATGATAATGAAATAAAACAATTTATTAATGTTTTATTTACACGTGCTTATGATAATAGTAATAATAGTAATAATATTAAAAACGTGGGTTCATTTTTAAAGAGGTTATTTAAAATCCTACGAGACCCTCCATCTGACTTATATAATATTAAAAAAACCGGGGGTAATAAAACGCGTGCTCGTAGAAATAAATCTAAAAAAAGAAGAACACGTTCGTTACGTAAAAAACAAAGAGGGGGTGCTGACCCGAATAACTATTCTGGCGTGATTACATCACAAGATTGTTCTAACTGTCCAGACGATCCAACGCTTAATGATTTAATTGATGGGTATAAAGATAAATTAGTCTCTGAAATGGCTAAAAATATAGAGAGCGATAAACACGATATTATGGAACGACTTCTAAATGCTGTTCGTATATACACAAGAAAAAATGGTAAATATATATTAAAATCGATTATAAATGGTATAGGTAAAACTATTATTCCAAGTGGTATTGATAACAGTAGCAAAAAAATCATATTCTTACAAGCACTTCATGCTGCTCGAGATGAAGTTAGTCTAGCGATTTATAATACTAATGCTTATTTTACAACAGAAAATAAAGCTTATGTTTTTAAGCCAAATAATAAAGATTTTTTGAATAAGTTTATGACCACTATCAAAACAACAATCTCGAAACATTACGAGTAATTATTTAAATCTTACATAGGAAAAATTCTATGTAAGATTCGGGTTTTAATATTTATTTATGCTGACTCTTCAAGAGCATATGGCTCATCTGATGGCTCATCTGATGGTGAATGAGTCTTGTGACGACCAGCCTTCTTATCATCAACTTGAGCAGCGGCGGCAACTCTACGAGTCTCACATAGGATAGGACCATTCAAAACACCAGTAATGTCCATTGCATGATATTCGTGCTTATCATTCTTGGATTTCACTAGGTCGAAATCAACATACTCACCTTGAACAAGATACTTATATTGGGAATTGGTTACACGAATGGAAGAGTAATGAGAGAAAATATCCTTACCATTAAAGTCACCATCGCTACACACCGTAATGAATCCAAAACCAGATTTGTTGTTAAACCATTTTACCATTCCGGTAAGACGCTGTACTTCACTTTGACTAGACATTATTACTATTCAAGTATACGATATATAGATGAAGCTATTTAAATCGTTTGTGTAATTAAATTATATATCGTGTTATTTTATAATAATGTTTAACACGAGAAAAAATTTATCAATTATATTTCTCTTATTTATAATTTTAACGTCACTCATGTTTAGTAATTTTATGAACCATTTTATAGAAGGTATGGCTTCGAATGTTACGATTGATGACGTTTTTAATCAATTAAAGAATAATGATGGTGATGATTTCGCGTCAGTTTCGAATATTAATGACTATCTATCTGAATTAGATGATACATTAAAAGAAACTGTTAAAACAAAGTTAGAGGTATTTGAGAATGATTCCATCGCATTAAGTGATTTTAAAACACTTCTTGATGAACATCCTGAATTAGTTAAATTTATTGAATCAAAGATTGATAACTTTCAATATAACAGTGATGATAATGTCTCTCCTACAACGGAATCTCCCAGTTCTTCACCTATGATGGAATCTATTAGTTATTCACCTATGATGGAATCTCCCAGTTCTTCACCTATGATGGAATCTCCCAGTTCTTCACCCATTATGGAATCTCCCAGTTCTTCACCCATTATGGAATCTACTAGCGATACATCTAATGCTTCTGGTACAGAACCATTTCAAACACGTTTAACTCCTATTCCTTATAAAAAAAATTCACCCAATAAAATATCTACGAGTAATGATTCATTACGTAAACAAACAAATACGAACAGTGTTTTTAATCGTCTTTTTGAATTTTCTTCTCCTCAACAGTTTCAATTGAAGAACCCTTAGGTTTCTTGTTGAATTTCTTAACCTCATCAATTATTTCTTGTGGATATTTCATGTCCTCTAATATCTTTATTGCTCCTTGGACTTTTGAAATACCTCTTCTCATTTTATACGTATAGTCCAAGTTTCCATCCTCTCCTTCGATAACATTCATTTTGTAGTTTTGAATGTTTTCATTTTTATTCAGTTTTATACAAATCTTATTGTAGTGTGTAGTCAATATAAAATCAACATTTCTATATTTAGATAAATATTTTAAGAAAGCGTAACCCGATTTTGTTGCCTCGTCTGGATTTGTTCCCGAATATAATTCGTCAAATATACCGAAATGTCTACTCGTCTTGGACGCAGATTGTATAATATCAAGAATGTCCTTACACCTTCTCGATTCAGCCTGGAATAAACTGTCGCGTTGAGATGTGTCTGGTATATTTAAATAGGAGTGTATATGCGTATACGGGTTTATAGTAGAACCTTCTTCGAAAAATCCCATACCTATCTGCTGCGAACATATAATGTTAATAGTAGTCGTCTTTAATAAGGTCGTTTTTCCAGACGCATTTGGACCCGTTATAATAATCTTCTTACTTAAATCACAATTATTTTTAACACACTTATCATCTTCGATTTGTAATGGATAATACTGTCCTTTGAAATTACACGCAGTTTCATCGTTTATTCCTACATTGTATACTTCTTTCTTGGACACATGTAGTTTTAATCCTCGCAAATTGTCCAAGAACCCTTCGAAGCCCATTGAATATCGTAAACTCCGCTCATATTCTTGATTACTATGTAATTCATAGTAATTCTTTAATAAAGAACCAATCTTTCCTATATCAAATACCGAAAAATCACTGGTTTCATGCACATCTAATATGCGTTTTATATCTATCAATACCATCTTATGTCTATATGACTCTCGACAGAACTCCAAGTAAGATGTCTTGTCTTTGTGTTTTAAAACAAATTGTTCTATACTTTCTATAGAGTGTCCAAGATAGTCCTTGAAAATCATCAAATGACTACTTAATTTCTGCACATTTCTATAAAACCTCTTACAAGATATTATATTTTGATAGATTTGATAGAAAAACATACCTGTTCCAAATAACATATATATTAAATTTGTGGGGGATATGTTTTTCACATTATTTAACATCTTTCCTATAAAATGGTGTTTCGCAATGTCCATCAACACTGTTATGTATGTGTTTAATGAAATCGGTATTCCACGCACCTTTAATATTATGAAAGGGAAAATTAAAAATATAAAAGGTAACATGAGACTTACTACAGGAGACATCATATTAGCAACAGATAGTAACTGTAAAAACAATGGCGAACGATTGAACGACTCCAACATACTAAACTCAATAAATCCGTATTTTTCCAAGAATGTATCGTGATTTATCTTTAATTCTTCCCAGTTTTTAACAAATTCTTGGTCACTCGTTCCTGAATTATCAAAAAAAGATGCTGGGGGTATTGTTTCAGATATCACACATTGTGTATCCAATAGATACTGTTTGTTTGATGTAAATTGTTTTTTCCAATCATCAATCATATTGTGTCCAAGAATATTTGTAGGTTGAAATAACCTCTCATATACAGACAGTTCACCCTCTTCTTTCACTAATTCTAGGTCTTGGGTTACTACGTCAGATAAAGGATGCAGTTCTTCTGGATTTACATATTCGATAGGCAACTTAAATGTCGAATGCAATTTCGAACAATCTATTTTATCTTGTCCATTACATTCTCTCGTTTCTACACCTAAAGTAGAAGATAGTGTAGCATTTATTTCTGACTGCATCTTATCTATAAAATCGTTTGTCCAAGATTCCATTTAATCTAATCCCTTATTTTCTAAACATTGGTCTTACGCAAATATAATACCAACTAGTATTATATATGCTCGTTATTCTATATTCACTAATCGCCGCCTTAGTTACTGGCTTTCATATTTTCTCATTGAAATATCTAGAATCCGTTAAAGATGATACATATCTCCTTTTAACAGGAGTTGTTTTGTTAGCGATTGTTTCAAGATATTCGATCTATCATGCGATGAAATATACCGATAATCCTACGATTGTTCATTTATTCTTAAACTTTAGCACATTTATCACATTTTTCTTAAGTATGTGGCTATTAAAAATCAATACGTTTTGTCTTACCACCTTTTTATCCGGAATGTTTCTTATTTCAATAGGCTTTTTTTTAATAAACTATTCATACTCTATATCAAAATAATCAACCCTTTAAAACTGAATCGAAATTAACCGTAAGTTCCTCTATCTTCGAATTATAATGTTGCTCAATTCGCTTTATTGTATTAATATCATCACGTGTTACAAAATTAATAGCCGCTCCCTTTCTCCCCCATCTTCCACTTCTACCTATGCGATGTAGATAGTTATGAACACACCTTGGAATATCAAAATTAATCACAATACTTACCTGCTGAACATCAATACCTCGGGCAGTTACATTTGAAGAAATCAATACTCGAAACTTACCAGATTTGAAATTTTGTAATGCCTCACTTCTATCAGCAGAAGTCATTGAACTATGAATACAACAACATGAGCAATCGTCTTTAATCATCGCATTATATAAGTCAACTACACGATTTACACTATTCACATAAATAATAGACTGATTTATTGTTAATTTACTAAACAGATCTTTTAATGTATCATATTTCTCTGCGTCGCTGTTTAACGCCACGTAATATTGTTGGATTCCTTCTAAATTCAATTTCTCGGATTCCATTATTATTTTAACAGGGTCTCTCATAAACTTATTCGTTATTTCGAGAATCTCTGGTGGTAATGTAGCACTAAAAATCGCTACTTGAATATCGGTATTAAAACTAGCAAACATATGATGAATATTATCCAAAAAACCACCCGACAACATCTCATCGGCCTCATCTAATACAAATAATCCAATATCAGTTGTCTTGATATTTCTCCGGCGAATCATATCACCTACACGTCCAACCGAACCAATAATAATATGAGGCACGTTTTTTCTCAAATCCTCGGCATCTTCCATGACTGATGTTCCACCAACAAGTGTCTTTGTTTTTAAGTCTTTCATCACATTACCCAAAGTAGTTACGACACTTGAAATCTGCTTCACCAATTCATGAGTAGGCGCCAATATCAATACCTGGGTTTTAGCAACCGATGTATCTATTCGCTGCAAAGCACCTATCGCAAATGTGGCGGTCTTTCCGGTTCCTGAAGGTGCCTGTGCTATAATATCCCGTTTCTGAATAACAGGCAAAATCGCTGTCTTTTGGATCTGACTGGGTGAGTCAAAACCATTCGCATAAATACCTCTTAATAGATCATCCTTTAATTCATACTCGTCCCAATTATTTATCACTTTAACGTCCTCACTTTTTTCAATAGAATTAATACCTTCCATTTTATAGTATCTTATCAAATACTATTTAAACTACTTTAGGTATAAATAATATAAATAGATGACTAGAGTATATACTACCAATGCCTATAATGATACAATATACATATGATACAATTAAAACCAATTTTGCGTGTAACGAATATTTACTTGATAATAATACTATGAATATTATCACTAATCTAGAAAAAGACCTGGGTATTATTGCTGATGTTCCAGAACCACAACACATGAAAAGAAGCGACCGAAGTTTTGATAGAAAACAAGGTAAGAATAGACGTGGATATAAAATGTCGCGGGGTTCGTCTGCGAATGATCTGAATATTGATGATTGGGAAGCCATCCGGAATTTTAAAGCAACGGAAAAGGCTGTCCTCTCTAATTTTGACCAGAAAATTAGCAGTGTTCGTTCCAATCTCAACAAACTATCAAAGGATAAATACAACGATATTAAAAATATTGTTATGGAGAATATCGCAGATATTATGACGACGGAAGAAGATAATGAAGAAAATAAAAAGAAAATGGGAGATACTGTATTTGATATTTGCAGTAACAATCGTTTCTTGTCTGAACTATATTCCGAACTATATGTTGAATTAGTTGGGCAATATGACCTTTTTGGTGATATTCTAGACAATTTTATTAGTGTTTTTAAAGAATCTCTTAATAATATCGTATATGTTGATCCCGATGTTAACTACGATGGATTTTGTGAATATAATCAATTAAACGAACAACGTAAATCTCATACGGTTTTTCTAATTAATCTTATGAAACATGATATGATTACAAAACAATCTATTATGGACCTTATTGTTACACTTCAAGAACGTTCTCTCGTCTACATTGACCAGGAAAATAAGACACACGAGGTGTGCGAAATTACCGAGAACCTATTTTTGTTTATAACTGTATCCAAAGACTTTTTAAAGGGTGAACCTATGTGGAATGAGAAAATTATGGCGAACATCTCCAAATTCGCATCTCTAAAGGCGAGAGACCATATCAGTCTTTCTAGTAGATGTGTATTTAAATATATGGATATGAAATAAACATCTCTATTTTTTTTTGAAATATATTACTTATTAAACTATAATATATTTTATTATATCGTGATCATCACTCTTTATTATGAGTCATGTTCAGTCATCCCAATAAAATATTTATAATATTGTATTACCTTACCTAGGTGAATATTATTTAACGTCTACTAGAAGGAACAGGAGGAGGAGGATGAGTAACCTCCCCTCATCCACCACGTTGGGATAGACGTTTCATAATATTACGAGGTTTTGTGTAAAAAACAGTGTATAAAATAGCAATAATTGCTAAAATGTATATCCAATATGCTTGAACCATTTCTCTCAATGACGATGTGTTTTGTAATACGTTCATTATATACTTTCATGTGATAAAAATGCGTAGATGTTTAAAATGAAAATATCATAGTAGAATATATAACTATGGTCTATTCAAATATTAATGGAACAGTGTTTTATAAAGAAGATGGACATATAGATACAGAAGACGTCGGTTATGAATCTACCCTATATGAAATGGAAATATTTGGGAAAAAGACATTAATCGTCTTTGGTAAAGTAAAATATACCTTTATCCAGCGAAATATTGTATATGTCCCCATCTATTTAGTGGTTTATAATAAAATTGTGAAACAAATTGGTGTTTTGGAATTCACTAAAAATGATACTTTAGAATTACTCGATCAAGATAATGATATTATTATTGATAAAATACCTCACCCACTCATGTTTGGTTTTGTGGATGAGAATTTTGTTGATAAATCCGGTTCTAGTTCAGAATCATTTCAAAAGGATCAGTCCGACATGCAGAAAGATGAAGAAAAAGAAGAAGAAGAAGAAGAAGAACTCGATGCTAAAAAGGGGGACTCCGACAACGACGAGGATGATGTTTTCCAATTAAAAGCAAAACCTTCGCGAAAAACAGGAGAAACCAAAATAGCAGAGGAAAAATTAAAAGATGGTATTTTCACAATGGATACAAAAGTTAAAAAACCAGATGACTTACTTGAAGAGACCGAAGAAACCGCAAAACAAATACGTCAACAATTTCAAGATAGTTCCGATGATTTATGGATACAATCTTATATGAAAAATGCTAATTATTCTCTTCATGATGTAGAACGAAATGGTGATTGTTTTTTCGCTGTTATTCGTGATGCTTTTAAACAACAAGGACATATTACGACTGTCGCGAAATTACGTGCTATATTAGCAAAAGAACTCACTGAAGATGTATTTGAAGAACATCGCAAATTATACATCGATTTAACGGGAACTATTAACGAATACAACCGTGGATTAACCGAGATTAAAACGAAAATCGAGAAAGACCTTAATGTTCGTGCTAAAAAGTCCAAGAATAATCAGTATGAATTACGCGCCATTTTAAATGAAATTAAAGACCTAAAAGAACAACATAAACAACTTTTGAAAAGTAAACAACTCGCAAAATCAATGATCGACGATGATGTTGGAGATTTCAGCACAATCGATAGTGTCGAGAAATTCAGAGAATTTATACAAACTCCTGGATTTTGGGCAGATAGTTGGGCTATTCAAACCATGGAACGCGTTCTCAATGTTAAATTCATTATTTTATCTGAACGAGCATACATAGAAGACGACTTACATAATGTTTTGTTATGTGGTGAAGACCATACCTCTAGTAGTGGTAATTTTAAACCCGATTTTTATATTATCACAACTTTTAGTGGTAATCACTATCAAAATATCGAATATAAGGAAAAACGCATCTTTAAATTCTTCGAAATTCCATTCCATATTAAAACGCTCATATTAAATAAATGTTTAGAACGTAATGCAGGACCTTTTTATAAAATACCGGAATTCAAAGACCTTAAAACGAAAATGGGGGTTGATGAAGATGGTGGTTCAGATGATGAAGCCGTATTTGATACATCTCTTTATGAGAGTAATACCGTATTTGAATTTCATCGCAATTCAAACAATACTTCAAAACCTGGAAAGGGAACAAATGAGAAAATACCCAATGATAAACGTTCGGACTTTATTGAATTAAGCAAAATAGATAAATGGAGACGCAAATTAGATGATAGTTGGAGTGAAGCACCATTTACAGTCGATGGTAAAAAATGGTTGTCGATCGAACATTATTACCAATCATCGAAGTTTAAAAAACAAAACCCAAATTTTTCCCTATTGTTTTCTTTAGACACCGTATCCAGTGAAATCGCAAAAGATGTGGATTTAGCAATATCCGCTGGAAGTAAGAATGGTAGAGCAAATGCGAAAGCGAAAAAGAAACTTAAATCAGACAATACTTTATTAAGACCCAAGGATATCGAAGTCGATCCCGATTTTTACGGGGATAGAAGCGAAAAAACCCGTGAAGAAGCATTATTCGCAAAATTCTCTCAAAATGAGGATTTGAAAATTCTACTCGTGAATACACGTAAATCTACACTTATTCATTATATTCATGGTTCGCCTGGTGAAAAAGACGAACTATTAATGAAGATAAGACAGAAACTTGCGACGGAATAATTTCAATTCTATTTATAATATATAAATTAATATATTATGGATAAATTAGTAACACGATTGCCCAAATTAAATAAAACAATTAAATTATCGAAAGGATTTTTAAAACATAACTATCGTTTACTCGAAACCGCTTTTGATAATACATCGGATCTTAATTTTTTACATAGCACGAGTGAAATATCATATACATTAGATAATACAATACTTAATTTCAGTGATTTTAAAACAGTTGATCCGGCAATTCGAGAGACATTACAAAATAAAGGGCTGTATTATCGTAAAATGACTATAATGATTAATGACCGAAAGTATATTGTTCAGTTCTTTCTCCCTTGTCTCGAAAAAGAATACAGTGTTCAAAAGGCGAAGAAGTTTTTTAATAAATCGATCAAACAAATATATTTGTGGTTATATCTTGTCCAAGAACACATTAAACCAGGTTGTAGTAATATTTTAAATATAAATATTGTATTTTCAGAACATAAAAAGCGTCTTGGACAACGGGGGACAGTTCTCTCTCCAATACATGTAAATAGCGCATTCACTACATCTTGTATGTTAGAAACCAATATATGTATTTATAGAAAAGAAGAGTGGTTTAAAGTATTTATTCATGAAACATTCCATTGTCTTGGACTTGATTTCTCGGGTGTTGATAATAGTTCTGCCGAATCATTAATTACAGGTAAGTTTAAGGTTCAAAACCATAACGGAATACGTGTATATGAGAGTTATTGTGAGATATGGGCAGAAGTAATGAACGTCGTCATTTGCTCTTTTTTAAGAACCAATACACAAGACTGTTTTATGGATGAATTTAATGAACTTATTCACAAAGAAATGAAGTTTTCTCTCTTTCAAATGGTAAAATCACTTAATTACCATAATATTCGATACATAGACATCTTGGACAGTAATTGTAAAACAATTAGATTTCAAGAAGAAACTCACGTATTGTCCTACTATATTTTAAAGACTATCCTGTTCTATAACTTGAGCGATTTTGAAAAATGGTGTAAAACAAATAATATAACTCTACTACAATTTGATAGCACAAATAATAATATTGTTCTGTATATCGAATTCATCAAACAATTAAGTGATGATAAAAAACTAATAAAAATTGTTTCAGAATACGAAACATATATTTCCGAAAAACCGATCAAAGGTGATGTCGAGACTACGATGCGTATGTCTATTAATGAGTTTTAGACATTTTTTCATTTAAAATGCCCGTTATAATAAATGCAATAATAAGAAGAATTCATAATTTTAAATCTAATAAATATATAAATATATGAAAAAAAATAAAAGATATACCAAAAAATCCCATAAATATATGAAAAAAAATAAAAGATATACCAAAAAATCCCATAAATATATGAAAAAAAATAAAAGATATACCAAAAAATCTCATAAGTATATGAAAATAAAAATTGGAGGAGGTTTAAGTAAATATTTAATATTATATGATAAATATATTAAATTATACGAAACACAACGACCTCTTCTTAATAAAGAATATACAAAAAAAATTTGTTCTATAGATTTAAGTGAATTAATTTTTATATCAAGTGAAATTATTGAAAAAATTATAAAGTCATCTACATATTCATTATTACCATATTATTTTTTAGACGATTTAGTTACACTAGAACAACAAGATTTAATTGTTAGTAAGCAGAATAGTGGTAATTGTGTATCATTCGCATATATGGTTATAAAAAATTTAAAAACCGATTATAATATAAACGAAGCAATCATTATTCCTGCAACACTACCGATAAGATTGGTTCAAGATGGTTATCCAGAATATGGTCATGTCGCTGTTGTTTTAGAGACTGAAAGCAATTTTATTATATTTGAACCAGCATATTTTATTTTATCACCAATAGTTATAAAAAAATCTGGTGAATCAACAATTATTGATGTTGTAGTTTTTAATACAAAGTGGAAATTTGTTTATGATGAAACAAGACAACGAATAAATGTTACAACTAATGAAGAACCTTTATATTTTTATGAAATATGTATTATAGAAAATCCATCTTTAGCAGTATCTTATCCAATTAATGTAATGAATAAAAGAATACCAATAGTTAATTTTAATTATGATATGAATGAAAAAATAGCGCATTTATCTATAAGAATAGATACACAAAAATTAGAAGGATATAATATAAATTATGATTCTTCATCCGACCATTGGTATGAAAAATTTGATTGGAAAACTTGTCTGGATAATGAATTATCAAGTGAAAAACAAATTGATATATTATCACAATGGGATGGATTTTCAGAAGAACAATGTATTAATTTAAATGTAAAAAAAATTGAATTAGTTGAAAAAGTATATTCTATTATAAAAACAGAGTGGGATAAAATACAAAAATCAAAACTACTCGGTGGAGGCGTTAAAAATGATGAAAATTATTGGTGGTAGTAAATGATGATTTATGTCGTAAAAATAGGCATTTAAATGAGAAAAAGTAATTCAACATAATATAAATTAACTATTTATTTTACCTTAAAGATGGGCGTTTTAAATGAGAAAAGGTGTAATAGGAAGGATAAAATTGATTGAAATTATTTAATATATACAAGACGATAATATTAAATAATTAAAAATATATGGGTATTAGATGTTTAAACCGATATTTAACAAAAAATTGTAAAAAAACGTCTATACAAAAGTCTCATCTATCATCACTTCGAGATAAGTTAATTGTAATTGATATTAGCATCTATCTATACAAATTTGTCTCCCAAAATGCTCTTCATGAAAAAATTTATCATATGATTTCATTGTTTCATAAATATAATATTACACCCCTATTTGTATTTGATGGAAAACCTCCTCCTGAAAAGAATCAAACTCTTAAAGAAAGACGACTCAATAAAATAGATGCTGAATCGAAATACAATATTCTTGATAATGAACTATCTACTACACACGACCGTGATTCAAGTGCGAAAATAATTCGAGAGATGGAACAATTAAAGCGTCAATTTGTAAGAATTTCTGAAAAAGATGTGCTTTCTGTGAAAGAAATTATGGATGCTTTTGGTGTTCGATATTACAATGCGTATGGAGAAGCTGACCAATTCTGTGCCTCTATTCAAAAAAGTAATAAGTATAATTGTTATGCTTGTATGAGCGATGATATGGATATGTTTGTATATGGTTGTTCATGTGTAATTCGGAATTTTAATTTAACAAATGAGACTATATTAGTATATCACACGGATAATATTTTAGAAGACTTAAATATGTCGTTTGATACATTTAAACAAATTGCTGTTTTGTCTGGAACTGATTATAATCCAGGCGATAATGAAGTTTCATTATATGAGACATTGAGATGGTATAATGAATTTAACAAAAATCGTAAGAATATAGATATCTCGAGTAATAACGCATTCTATCATTGGCTTCATAAAAATACCAAATATATTGCTAATATGGAATCGTTAATGAATATACATCAAATGTTTGATTTAATTTATATTGAAGAAGACCTCAATATAGATGTAAACAAAGAATATGATTCACAATGTTTAAAGAATATTATGACGAAATACGGTTTTGTATTTGTTTAAAGTAGTTTATAACATTCATTAAAATGCTATAAATTATAGTTTTTTATATAATATTCAAATATTCTTTTTATTTAATTAAATGGTTGATTTAAATACTCGATTTAAGCGGTAGCAGCTGCCTCGGCCTTGATGAAATGAGGCTTCATGTAACGCTGAAGGTTGAAGTAACTGAGTTCATCATCCTTACCAATCTTTAGAAGAGTAGTAAGCTTGGCGTCAGGAACAATGAAACGTCCATTGTCGGGGCGCTGAAGGTTGTTAGCACGGATGTATGCGTTGATCTCCTTGCTTACAGATGTTCTGGCCATCTCGGTTCCAACCTCCTTTCCAAGGAACTGGGCAAGCTCGTCACTGATACGAGTGGGCTTGACGAAACCAGAAGGCGCACGGTTACCAGCACGCTTGGCTCTCTTGGAAGAGGCCTTTGCGGCTGCCTTGAGCTCACGAGAAACAACCTTCTCAAGAGTCTTGAAATCACCCTTCATTGAAGAGAAGATACTGGAGATCTGCTGGAGCTTGGCGCTGAACTCATTGAGCTTCTGTTGGATACCATTGGTCTCCTCAACAACCTCGTTGGCTACAGGGGCGGCGGCGACAACAGGGGCGGGAGCAGCAACGACGGGGGCAGCAGCCTTCTTGGAGGCAGCAGTCTTCTTGGGGGCAGCGGTCTTTGTGGGGGCAGCGGTCTTTGTGGGAGCAGTAGTCTTAGCGGTTCTTACCATTCTAATATACACTGTATATAGGCCTTTTTTTAAATGGTTTAACGCATTAAAATATCTTTTCCTAAAATAATCCTTTCGGAGTATCGTACACGAACCATAAATTATATTTTTTTCTAAAGTAAACTATTTTTATTTTGGCGGTTTTGGCGATTTTATAAACAATTATTGGATTAGATAATTGTTTACATATTTAATGATTAATTATTATTATATGTTAGAGATTCATATAACCAAGGTAATGCCTGTCGGGCACCAATATTCACTATAGTTAATACTGATAATACATGCATCGAGCCTAATGTTTTAAATTCTGATTCTACACCTGTATATACCATATCCTCCATTACAGACAAACACGAACTTTGTAATTGTTCTATAGTCAGATCATTAATATTATTCACATCTGTTAAAATGAAAAATGGATCCCATAAAGGACATATCTTAAATTTTATATTTGAAGGGATTCTTGCTCTATATGTCCATATGTCTCGTAAAATTCTAAAATATCTCAAATACCCCCTTCTATCTAAAACTGTAAACCATTCATGGTCTGAATAATTTCCTAAATTATCTATTTCCATAAATAATTGTCTCGATCTCTCTTGTAATGAATTTGAACGAGTAATTCTTATGAAATTTATCATAGCATCACAATCATAATTATATTCAGTAAATAACATACTATGTAGTCGAGTAACTCTATCCATAGTTGAATTCGATCTAACTCTTACTGGAGGCTTTACTAACTTTAGCACTATTTCTCTCTTTTTTGGTATATATTTGGTTTGAACCAATTTTATCAAATTCTCCAACCGTTTTATAGATTTTTTTAAATGATTTATATTTTCTCTGTTAAATGGATTTTCAGTGTGTTTATTACCTCTCATTTTTATTAATGTTACCAACGAAGACATCTGAAATCCATATATCATATTTTTTTTATCAATATAACTAAAAAAATCGTATATGGGTAATTCTGATAATGGGTCTAATGTGATAAAATCCGAATCGTTTACACATAATGAACGATTTTTAACAGCTGGACCCAAAAAATACATCATTCTCTTAACAAAATGTCCTCTTACAATCTTTTGTATCTTTACTATAATTCGCTCTTGTTCAAAATAGTTTATTAAACGTTCTTGTATCGTCTTCTTATTACCAACTAATGTGAAATCATGTATTTTTTTTATTGCCGCTTTTGTATTTTTAATATGGTGTGTTGAAATATTCGATATCACAATAGAGTTCTTATAAAACTTCAATGTTTTCCTTAATTCAGGTAGTTTCATACTTTTTATTATTTCCGGATTTTTAAAATAGTCTTCCGGCATAGTATAATTATATTCATTTTCTACATTTTTATTGATTACATTTTCTATTTTGTTCTCTTTTATTATAATTTCTCCCGTTTCATTATTACTAGTAATGTCTACATTTACAACTTCATTTGTTAGCATTATTATTATATATTTTCGTATAGTGTATTTATATATTTTTTATTTATATAGTCATTTAATAACCATCCATCAACCATAGCACCAGTTTTTTGTATATTTGACGATTTATCCACTTCATATTAGGTGTAAAATACATCAAAAAACACTACAAATAACTCCATAAAACATTCACGTAAAATTGATTTAAAGACAATACTTGTATCTATAGCATATTAGTAAATTAGTAATAATGTCTAAACCTATTGTTCTTTCAACCAACGAGTGGGATACTTCCGCTATCAAATTTATGCCTCCCAAGATCAACGATCGCGGTGGTATGTCTGTGAATGTTATCAGCACCCAAACCAACCGTTCTCTTCATATTTCAGCGCCTATGATGATGACCTGGGGTATTTCAGATTATGATGATGGTAGTGGCGGTGATGGTAAGTTTAATATGACCTTGAATTTTCCTACAGAGGACTATCGTAAGCCTAGCACGGATGTTTTCCTCGAGAAGGTTATTGCGTTTGAGAATGAGATTATTGACCAGGCTGTTAAGAATTCTGAATTGTGGTTTGGTGAAGAGATGAGTCGCGAAGTATGTAAGCATAGCTTCTTCCCGTTTGTTAAGTTTCCTTTTATCAAGGGAACCAAGAAGGTTGATCCCGCAAAGTCTCCGAGTATTCGCGCCAAGGTACCTTGCTACGATGGTAAGTGGAATGTTGAGTTGTATGATACAAAGGAGAATATGATTTATCCTTGCGATAATGATCGCGTAACTCCTCCCGACTTTGTTCCCAAGTTGAGTCAAGTCGCATCAGTCATTCAGTGCGGAGGTATTTGGAAGGGTGGTAAGGGATGGGGTGTAACCTGGAAACTTATCCAGTGTGTAGTGAAGCCTCGTGAGGTAGTCAGTGTTTATGGTAAGTGCCGTGTTATGCTTTCAGAGGAAGAGCGTGGTGAGATCGACTCCCAGAAGATTCGCGACGATGATGACCACGTTGATGATTCTAGTGTATTCGCAAAGACCGAGACTCATGATGTAGCAGCAGAGGATAGTGATGAGGATGAGGAAGATACTATTCCCGAGATTGTAGCAGCATCACCAGAGCCAGAGCCTGTGGTAATGAAGAAAAAGATTGTTAAGAAGAAGGAGGCCGCACCAGATGTTGTTGAAGACGCACCTGTAGTCAAGAAGAAGATGGTGAAGAAGAAGAAGGTGGTTGCCTCTGCTGAAGCCTAATATATAATAAAATAAATAAAAAAGAATATTATCTTACCTGTTTTTTTTAATTTCGCATTTATCATATGCGATATTAAATAATTAAATTATGGTAATATAGTAATTGTTACAAAAATATTACCTCGTTTTGATATATCATATACATCTTGAATATTTATACGAGGTATACCTATTCCGGAAATGGTTATTGTCTGTTTTGATATCATCTTCAATGTATCACGGGAAATCTTTAATGATTTTTTACCTATCTCTATCTCCAATGATTCATTTCTCCACAATTCATCCAAACTACACGTTCTGTAGATATGAATATCATTATTCTCATCTATTTCTATCCCTTTCTCTGATTTTGGAAAACATAATACCGTTAATTCTCCACCATCATTATCATATACTAATTCATGATGCCACAGAGGTATTAGTAATTCCGAACCATTCTCATTCAATTTATATACATTGGATTCTAGTAAATCTGATATATTCGGGAAAATACGCACAATTCTATCATTACTCGTTTTATTACGATATGTATCTATCAACTTCTCGAAAAATGTATCCGGAATATACAATACCTCTCTTTGTGAATATAATAAACTATAAATCTTTTTAAATGTATCATTACTAAATTTATTAAACATATCTAATGCCTTATCTTCACATTTTCCCCTTATTTTTTCTATAATCGATATTAAAATATTAGACTGTAATTCTTTTAATATATCTGTATCAAATAATGGGTTTAAAAATGAGAATAGCGTATTGCTGTAATTACTATCATTCGCCTTATCCGCAGTAAAATCTTCATTATTATCATTGAATCCATGGTAATCCATCAAATACTCATACGACTGATTTATCTCTTGAAATTTAGTGTTCGCACATGGATCACTGTTCTTATCTGGATGATACCGCAATGCCTGTTTAAAATAAGCATTTCGTAAACCCTTCTTGTTTATATGAGACGGTTCTAAATCTAATATATCGTAACAATGTTCAATATCCATCTTTTATTTTTACTATATTAAGTAGTATATTCTCTAAATGGTAAATCGGTCTATAATTATTATTGTATTGCTTTATTTGACCGTATATAGGTTCAATTATTTGTTCCAAATCTGATGATTTTATAACATCTTCTTGGACATATTGGGATAATATTTCCCATAATACTTCTACAAAATCTAGGTTATATACCAATATATCATATATCTGTTCTCTGAATTCAGATAATGTCGTCTTTTTAAAGTTATCCATCTTCTTCTTTATTTCACCGCAAATTATATCAAATATCTCGTCGGGGACTTCTTGGTCTTCCTTGACTAAATTCAATAATTTGCTCTCTTTTAAATTTAATACAAATGACTTATCTATATCTCTGGGTACCTTTAAATAATCGTAATATATATCGTCGTTCGGACGCTTCACATTTACTGTTTTTACCAAATTCATTACATTGTTCGGTATAAAACTTACTTGTTCTGAAATTAATATATATCTTATTTGAAATGGTAAAAATGAATTATTATACTGCTGCATGTAACTATAGAATATCGGTAGCAATTCTGTATGTATTGTATGGAAATTCTTACATAATATTATTCCGTATTTTATGTTACTCATTGATATTATATCAACTATCTGTAAAAATAATTCATGCCATATCAACTTCGCATTACATCCTAACAGCGCAAAATCTATCTCATAATGAATATCACTTATCTTATACGCATAATTGTACTTGTCCGAGTTCAAAAACAACTTTTTCTCATATTTTAATTCACTTGGACTATACTTTTTTACTGTTTTTAATGCTTGTGTATATTTTCCCGTTCCAGATGGACCACAAAACATCAAGTGCCCCATATTTTCCTTGATTTCAGGCAACTTTCTATGAAATTTTTCGGTGAGTTCTGGATGAAAATCTATACTATTGTGCTCTGTTAAATAATCGTCAAATGTTGTCTCGTAAAATTTCATCAAAAGATATGTTGTACTAACAAAATATCTTTAATATCTATTTCATACGAATCTAATTACTGTGTCGTTTTGAACTGTAACTTGGACAATTTCTTTGATATTATCAAATTTATTATCGGGAATACTATACTCAATACAAACATAGCCATCAACAACGTCTTATATGAGCCATTTAAACTCATACCGTCATTAAAATCATTACAATAACTGTAAATCAAAAATATTAACGACAATGTTGATACAATAAACATCCATTTATACATTTCCAAACTCCATCGGTCATTTTTTATTAGTTTCACATGATTGTATTTTCTCTGTAAATAATCAGTTGTTAATGTTACGAATACTGACGATATTAATTGTATAACCAACGCAGGTAATAATACCAAGTAATATGGTATCATCATACTACTCGCAGATGTATACATCGTCTTGGGAATATCTATACGCAATCCTTTATTATTCACACCGCTATCGTTTAACATTTGAAAGAAAAATATTAAACCGAATAATACCTGGACTCCTGTTAAAAATTTGAATGCTACTGCCTCTGTTACACTATTATACATTGCTACAAATACCACGCAAAAAAATAGTAATATGTAAAAATATCTTACGAATTCTGTATTGTACATTTGTATATCTTATACTAGGATTTTACTTCTAAATGTGTGTCTGTAATCCATCTTACTAATTCGTCTTGCTCACACGTTTTATAATCTAACCCACATTTCTTTAATGGGTAGAATTTCGGCTTTTTCATTGCTTCCGATTTGAAAAATACATATGGACCATATTTACCACTTCGAACACTCATTTCCGAATTTATTTCTCTTAATATTAAAGTTGAATTACTCTCCTTTTCTTTTATTAAACTCACTGCCTCTTCATAATCCATCTCGGAAATTGGGTTTTTCCAATCTTTTATACTTACCCTCGTTGTACCATATTCTAAATAGTTTCCATACTTACCCGTTTTTATGAAAAGAGCAAAATTCTTATAAATTCCTAAAGATTCTTTATTCTCCGCGATCAATTCTCCTAAACTATATTCTCCATTTTTCAATCGATCCATATCTATCGTTTTCCCATTTGTCTTTAAATAACTTGTCTCTCCATCCTCTACCTTCTTTATGGAAGGACCATATTGTGTAAATAACAATTCATGCTGTTCATCCAGTTTGTATCGCTCCTTCTTTATCTTGGTAAGGGATTTCGATAATTCTGTTATTTTGTCCAAGTTTTCCTCGCAAATCGAATACCACTCCTTTTCGCCACCATTTGCTATTTTATCTAAATCGTTCTCCATATCTCCTGTGTAATGATAGGAAAACAACTCCTCGAAATGTTTTATTAGAAATTCGATACACAGTATTCCTAAATCCTGAACCTGTAACTTTGACTTCTCATTACCAAACTCCTTTTCTATCTCTATCTTGTCCAAGATACCATCTGTTAACAAAAATTCGCTACATTTCTGTTTTTCACCTACGATGTCTGTGCATTTAACATACCCCCTCTCTTGAATCGTATCGATTAACGTCGCAAATGTAGAGGGACGACCTATACCCAAATCCTCTAACCGTTTTATCAAACTAGCCTCCGTGTAATATACCGTTTTGTTCTTCACTACCACCTTACTCTCTATCTTTGTCCAAGATACAGACTTGGATAGTAACGTTTTTAAGTATAGTTTCATTCCATTCATCTCCTCCATGTTAAACTCTTTTGTAGATACTGCCTTCCAACCCAGGAAAATAGGCATTTCTAATGTATGTTTATACGTCAAGTTCTTGGACTTTTTCACCGGAGGAGCACTTATCGAGATATCTGTGTTTAAATATTTCGCATCAGACATACAACTCTCTACCGTATTTCTCCATATCAATCGATATAAAGATGCCTCCTTTGGATTTTTTGATTCAATTGTTGTTCGCTTTATATCTGTGATACGTATCGCTTCATGAGGATTTTCCTTACTCTTATTTAAAATCTTATCAAAGTGTCCAAGATAAGCATCTCCAAATACATTGGAAACATAGGTTTTTGCTGTCTCTAAAAATGGAGGCGCATATTTTGTACTATCTGTACGCATATACGTAATATGACCATTTTGATATAGACTTTGACACAACTGCATAGTCACTTTTGGTCCAGTCTTTATTGAACTACTCGCCACCTGTAGTAATCTCGACGTATTAAAGGGTGTTGGGGGAGACCTTATCGAATCCTTATCTCTTCCTATACTCATCATGTGAGGGAAATCAATGCTCTCCTTTAAAAATTTCTCTACTTCTTCTTCTTTTATGAAATTGTGTCCAAGATTGAATTCTAATCCTTTTTGTGTGAATATTCCGGTTGTTTTGTAATTCTTCTCTAATCCACTCTTTCTCCTCTCCATCTCATTCTCATATACCAATCTTAATGCTGGTGTCTGACACCTTCCCGCCGAAAGAGCATTGCTTTTACTACTGAAAATATGCTTCCATAAATGAGGAGAAACCTTGAACCCCACCAAAATGTCCAAGATTTGTCTTGCTTGTTGCGCTTTTACCAAATTCATATTAACCAGCTTTGGTGTCTTTACCGAATCCATAATCGCCTTTTGGGTAATCTCATGAAATAATATTCGTTTTGTTGTCTCTACCCGCAATTTAAATACCTCGCATATATGCCACGCAATACCTTCTCCCTCTCTATCATCATCTGTCGCCAAAATAACATTTTCCTTCTTAAATTTAGATATTATCTCTCGCATCCATTTTATATGCGAACCTTTCTCCTTCACATTCGAAAATGTTGGATGGAAATTGTCTTTTATATCTATGTGTTTTAAACCGTTCAACTCTCGAATATGTCCCTTACTCGCTATACATTTATAATCTTGTCCAAGATAAGACTCTATTTTACCACATTTTGATGGGGATTCTACAATAATTAAATATATGGCTCTACCTATATCTGTCGACAAAGGCGCATTCGAATACGACTTGGACTTATATTTGGATGACTTCATTGTATAATATACGCTATATATGTTTATTCTGTTTTCAAAATAATATAAAACCTTTTTATATATTATTAATTATCATTTGTTTCCACACTATTACGCATATGATTGTTTTGAAATTTATAAATTAATTCAAATCGTTTTTTCCGAACAATCGCACTTTCTTCTGGACTAATCGGTTTATGACGAGAAAAACAGTTAAACCACCACATCGTATATATTATATTTTATATTTCTATTTTTATAATCATCAATTTATCTTGTGGAATAATTTATATATGTAAAATTGATAAGTTTTTTGTTAAAGAGTGATCATCAAATAATTAAATTATCTAAAAGTCACAATTATGTCGTCAATTCGTTTTTCAAAATGGTCTGGTCCGGCAGGCATTGAACAATTTATAATTACTCAAACTGGGTGCAAGCCTTACAGCGGGGCAGGAATTAATCCAAGAACTAAACAACAAACTACAATACTAAGATCGGTTGATGATACATATTATTACGATGATGATATGAGTGACTTAATTCATCCAAAATATACTTTATTCGGTCAGAATGGAGACCAAACTGAAAACGAAAAAAGGTTTAACGAACCATTATTAAATCGAAGTAAAACTCAACATATTTATTTATATAGAGTTAAAAAAAATAATACAAAAAAAGAATATATATGGTATGGTAAATATGAGATTGTTGATAAAAATACAAAATTACACATAGGTAAAGATAGAAACACACGAAATATAATCATTTTATCTTTAAAGAAAACTGACGTATAAATGATATATAATACGAATATTCACATTGTTAATAATGCTTTCGACATAAACAGGGAATAAATATGATAATTATCAACAGTTAATTATTATATATTGTATTATATTTGATTAAAAGGCTGCACGTTAAATCTTTCTCTCTTTATCATCGTTCTATCATATTCATCTTTTGAGTATGTTACATGTATCGTATTTTTTTCATCATTCCATCTTATCTTTCTTGGACACTCTCTGTTTGGAGTCATCATATTTATAAAATACATTAGTATAGACACTATCAAATCATAGATTACCTGAAACGGATAAAGTATGTTCATTTTATTATCACTACAAAAAATTAGTCAAACAATTCACTTTTAAATATTAAAGAAATCGCTTCAGTCTTTCGACATTTATTACTTCCATATGTTTTTCTCGTATATGGGTTTATATATTCGAAATATCCGTTTTTTTCTATCATTTGTAATGTATTTTTCCTTATCTTATTACATAAATCTAAATCGTGAATACCTAACACCAAGAGTAAATTTATAAAACACCAAGTCGACCCTGACCACCTATGATTATAATTGTATTCTTCCGATGGATCGTCTTTTGATGGAAATCCATACGTAGTATAACAAAGTATCCGTTTTGTATGTAATTTCATATATCCTCTCTCTATTTCACTCCCTATATCCGCATAACTATATAACATCCCTCCGCACGATATTCCATCAAATAACTTCATTGTTTTTATATCTAATACCGAATAAGCTTTATAACGATTGTTCCATAATATATCACACCCTTTCGTATATTGCTCTATCCATTTCTCTAATTTCCCATATGTCTCTCTCTTATCTAAATACACCGCAATTTTATATAAATCCTTACACGCCTTGATAAATATAAACTGCGTCATTGGATCACATACATTAAACAGACCTTCGTCATATATTGTTTTATTATCCCAATCAGAGTCCCCCATTTTATCCATAATCTTCATATAACGGACGTTTTCAATTTGCGTGTAATTATTATGATAGGGAATTTTTTGAATTATATCCAATTTGTCTAAATATATAACATCCATCGCATCATTATAATCAGGGGTTGTCGAATATAAAGCCTCCAAAGGATGATATGTTGATATTATTCCATTACCATTTGGATCACGATTTTTAATATACCAGTCGTAAAATATCATAAGTCTATTAAACATTGGTCCTAATTCACTTTTATTATGAAATCCCATGGTTACCATATACCATAATAGTGTTGATAAGATTGGTGTTACTGGTAATCTTGAACGATTGTCCAAGAACTCTTGTCTATCTCTACCATCATCCATTATCTGTGAAATCATTCCATCCTCTTTCTGACCATCTAATACGTCATTCACCATCTGAACGCCAGCTTCTTTATTATATGTAAATGTTCCTAATGCTGAATACATATGTTCTATTGTGTAAGTAATAGGGGTGTTCATTTAATATAAAACAATGTATATTAAAGGAATTACAAAAATAACTATTTGTTTAACTAAATTGTATGAATAAAACATAGAGTGTCGATAGAATTACAGCGGAATTAGTGTAAGTATTAAATGTATATAAATATTTGGCTTGAATTTTTGATATTATTAGATAAATGTGTAAGGAAGAAGGGTGTAAAACACAACCAACACATAATATGGAAGGGGATACAAGGCCGTTATATTGTTTCGTCCATAAAAAAGAAGGAATGGTCTATGTAATAAATACAACATGTGAGGAAAAAGGATGTAAAACACAACCAACTTATAATGCGGTAGGTGATACAAATGCATTATATTGTTCCCTCCATAAAAAAGAAGGAATGGTCATTGTAATACCATACTGTTGGGAAGAAGGGTATATAACACCAAAATTTTATAGCAGGCACTCTATTTGGTATCTATAATGATCCTATAGACAATCGATACAAAAATAATAAGTTATCTAATTAAATTGGATGAATAAAACATAGAGTGTCGATAGAATTACAGCGGAATTAGTGTAAATAATAACATTGGGTAATAATAACCACTTTTCTATCATCGGAATTATCTCTCTATCATTGTTTGAAATCATCTCAATGTCTTGTAGTAAAAATATACCTATTGTAACTGATAATAGTGTGAATATTAGCGATATTACAATCATAATAACGTTTACCAAGAAGTTCTTACCACGATGAAATCTAGAATAAACTAGAGCCGCCAATGCGACAGAAGTATATAATCCCATATTACGAAGGGCAGTGTGGTAATATTTTAAAACGCTTACAGATTTGTCCATTTTTCCTATATAGTATATGAGATATTTTGTTTAATACTTCGTATAACTATATAAACATATCATTATTATATATTATGTATAATAATAATAATAATGCATACATTCAATAATAACCAACGCGATTACACTGACTGGTATACAGTTCCTAGATTAGAAGATAATTTAGACCCATTAATGTCTAAATTATTATCTAAAGACATATTTCATTATAACAAAGAAGGGGTTGATATTATTTCTTCACCTTTTAGAGAATATAAATTTCATACAGGAGTTCTTATCCTACACGGTAATAAAACCTTTGGTAAAACAAAAAAAGGGAAACTTTATTATAAATGTATACCCAATGATAAAAGTATACCCGTTTTCTTAATTCCGTACGAATTGCGTATTGGGTTTATTAAAGATTATACGAATAAATATGTATCTTTTTGTTTTGATAATTGGGACGAAAAACATCCTATCGGTAAATTGACCGAAACATTCGGTAATGTTGATAATTATGCGTCATTTTGCTCTTATCAATTATGGTGTAATCGACTAGTTCACTCTATCGCCAAACTGAATAGAGAAGTTAAAATAGTTTCGAAAAATACCGAATTTTCTACTATTATGGAGAATATTATGAATGATGATAAATACAAAATCGAAGACAAACGCAATTTAAACGTATATACAATCGACCCAAGAGGAAGTAAGGATTTAGATGATGGGTTTAGTATAGCCAAATTAGACAATTCTAAATTTAAAATCACAATTTATATTGCGAATGTATTTGTTATGATAGATTATCTTAATATGTGGCAGCATCTAACTGACCGCGTTTCTACCATTTATTTACCAGAAGATAGACGCACACTTTTACCAGACCTATTATCCGATAATTATTGTAGTCTTTTACAAAATAAAGACTGTATTACTTTTGCTATGGAATTTAATTACAATATGGATGATAATAAGATAGACAATCATTCTATATGCTTTTATAATGCGATGGTGAATATTAAACGCAATTTTGTATACGAAGAAGACGACTTGTTACAAAATAGCGATTATCAGTTATTAATGAACGTTACGAAACATATTAAACCTGAAATTATAGATAGTCACGACGTGATAGCACACTGGATGATTTTTATGAACTCGGTTTCTGCTGATAAATTAGCGTCTTATAAAACAGGTGTATTCCGTGTAGTGTCGAAAAAGGAAGAGGCAAATGCTGGGCATGATACCGGAGATAGTAATATTAAAAAAAGTGTTGGATTATGGACCAATATGTCTGGTTCATATGAATTATACAGTGACGACCTAAATACACGACACGATGTTTTGAATGTTAGTTCATATGTTCATGTAACAAGCCCTATTCGACGTGTGGTTGATATTGTAAATCAAATATATTTCTTTCGTCGCATTTTTTTGTTTTCATTAACCGAGGATTGTTCGAAGTTTGTTGAGAGATTTGAAATGAGAATTCCTCAATTAAATGATGATGTGAAAGCAATCCGAAAAGTTCAATCCGAATGTGACCTTTTATATGCTTGTAAAAATGATGATACAGTTTTGGAAACCCAATATGATGGGTATGTGTTTAATAAAAAATATGAGAATAATCAATTCACATATAGTGTGTTTTTGAAATCGTTGAATAAAATATCGTTTTTTAGATCGAATGATGAAATAGAAGAACACGAGATACGAAAATTTAAATTATTTCTTTTTGATAGGGAAAACAGCGGCCACCGTAAGATACGTTTAGCGTTGGTGTAATCCGTTTTTTTATAAATTTTCACCATTATATTTGTAATTAATATAATGACGTATAATATTAATGTATATTCCGATTGTAAACCGTTTCACTTGCAGCAAATCGCAGTTAACAACCATTAAAAAATATATAAATAATCGTAATATGCGAGCAATTATGGACTATACCAATGAAAATCACCAAGACCATAAATCGAATTTCTATGAAATATCAACACTATTTCATAAGTTTAAAAATGAAACTATTGCGGTTAAATTAAGTTCATTGAATGTTGATAATCAACACGATGTGGAAAATTATCTCGACCAAATCATGAATTTATCTGTGAAAAATAATAATACTGTTTTGATAGATGCCGAAGACTATAAAATCCAAGACAAAATAAATACCATTACTGATGAATTTATGGAACAATATAATCGCGATAAATTACGTATCTATAAAACATATCAACTATACCGTAACGATTACTTGGACATTATGAAACACGATATACTAAAATCACGTGACTATAAAATAGGATTTAAACTCGTGAGAGGTGCATATTACAATCAAGATAAGAAATATAATATTTTATTTGATACGATTAATGATACGCACGACAACTATAATGCTGGTATTTCATTGTTTTCCTCTAATTTTAAACCCGGAGACAAACTGTTATGTGCTACTCATAATACAGATAGTATCGATTTAGCAGTTCAATATATCAGAGAGCAAAAACTAGATAATGTGATAGAATTCGCACAACTTATGGGAATGAGCGACAAACAATCACAAAAATTAGCACAAGAAAAATACACAGTATATAAATATGTACCATATGGTGATTTTAAAGATACAATACCATACCTCATACGACGTTTATATGAGAATTATCCTATGGTTATGAATATATTTAAATAATTCAATAATAAACCCTTTTAACTTACCAATTTCCATATACTAATCGATTTCAATATAATATCTGGGTTCATATAGTTAAATATAGCGGCCTTTCCTTTCCAAATACCAAATAATATCCAACTGTTATCATACATCTCATACTTCTCATTTACGTCGTTAAAATCTATAATCCTATATTTAGTCTCAATATTTGGTATAACAAATGTCCATTCATCGTGCAATAATTGTTCGCTTAACCTTTCCATTTTGATTTATAATTATTTGATTATCTTTATTTAATTATAAACCTTTCAATTTTATATTTTATTCATATAAGCACTATGTGTTCTTTCTATCAGTTTTATGCTCATTTCAGTGTCGTTCCATTCTTCAATCATTGTCCATTTGTCTTTTTCTAAATTTTTATATGTCTTAAAAAATTCCCTAATTTCAGTTAATTTATGTTCGCTTAAATCTCCCATTGTTTTGACGTCTTTAAAATAAGGCTCTTTTAATGGAACGGCTAATAACTTCTCGTCTCTACCTTTTTCATCCGTCATATTCATATAACATATGGGTCGCACATGAACAATTGTACCAGGTTGAAACTTATGGTTTGATAAAATCAATACATCAAGTGGGTCGCCATCTTCACATAATGTTTGAGGAATGAAACCATAATTCTCTGGATATATCACAGATGAATGGAGAACGCGGTCTAACATCAAGATTTTAGATTCTTCACACCATTCATACTTTATATTGCTACCTTTTGATATCTCAATGTATGCTGGTAGAACGTGAGGGAATGACTTTGTCTTTATCGGAAAATCATACATTTATATACAATTTATATAAATATATCTACATTTTAATACATTGATTAATTTGTCTTTATCATGTCGTAATTAAATAGTTCGAAATCCGTTTCATATACAGTGTTTATTAAATTTATTAATTCATCATTGAAGTCATCAACTGTATATTCAAGTGTCTTCATTTTATCTTCTTTCGTATTCATTTTTTTAACCATTTTAATGTCTATATTTAAATTATATATATTAAACACATTTTGTAAATATAAATCGATATCTTCCAATTTTATAATATGAATAACCGCAGCTTTATCTATATATTTATATTGTTCGGTATAATGATGACCTGTCTTACATCTATTATGTATCTTTTTTATTAAATAGTTATTGAAATCTTTCTTATCTTTAATTATAATATTTTTTTGAGACTTATTGTTAATACCTCCCCATTGACAATAATATTCAGATAATATTCGTGTATATGGATTACGAACAATTGTAAACCAGTCATATTTTTGTTTTAGTTCGGGGGATTTGTTAATAAAAATATCATGCCAGAATCCATATTCCTTATGATGTCTACCCCATTTTATATCATATGAACGCCCTAGCTCTTCTATAAATGTCCCTGCACATTTTGTAATATGTATAAATTTTAATGATTTCATATTAGGTTATATTATATTAAGTTAATTTATTTTAAAAAAAAAAACACGTAAATTACTTGAATTCTTTTTCTTATCTTATTTTTATTTTATCTTTTAATTAAACAGTGTATGTAATTCCAATCCAGGATTCATATCGAATACATCAGCATCGATTAACTGGTCACTTCGAATGTCTTCATCTCTCATCATATAATTTTCCATTAGCGCTCTTTCTTGTTCTTGGTCAGACTCTGTAACTATAGTGTCTAGGTTCTTCTTTAAATGTCTCACATATGACTGGGTATACTTACTGTCTGTTCGGTCAATTCTTCCCATATAGAGAGAGAGCACATCTTCCATAGTATAACCCTTTTTCTCGAGTTGGTCGGCAACTGTTTTGGGTTTAGCGATGGTAGCATAATGGGTAACGTTGTCTAGTTCTTGTAAGTATTGATCCGGAGACATATACTCATCGTCGTCGTAGAGGGTTTCGTCATCTGAATCATCATCATCGCTTTCTTCATCGTCTGTGTCCAAATGTAAGCACTCATCCTTTTCCAGGTAAGTCGTTCTACACATTGGGCACGTGTCATTCGTCTGAAATGATTTTATCATACATTTAAAGCAGAACGCATGTCCACAAGGGGTGACACACTGGTTTGTCTTTCCAATCTCTTCGTAGCAAATAGCACATTCGTTGATTTCCATTTTTCACAATGTAGTTTTTATAGTAACACTAATGTTTATATAAAAAAGTCTTTCAATTTTACTTGGAGAGATATTTAAACGCACCTATTACAAATGAGCCGTATAATGTAATTGTTCCACATCCAAAGAAACGATAATATTTTAACGACTCTATTGCTTCCGATTTTGTTTTATTACTCCTTTCGAAACACGTTAATAATGATAATGTTGGTGAAGACTCTGGAATTCCATAGTATATTTCTTGATTACAGAAAAATAATAATGTAAAAAACGATATTATCACTGTTATTAATGATAGTATAAGTGAATTCTTGTTCATTTTTACACGACTAATTAATAAATATGCTGTAACTAATAATTTTGTGAAATCGCTTATATGGTCATAAAAATCTCCAAATATGGACACCATATTGTATGAACGCGCTATATATCCATCTAAACAATCGAAAAAATAAGACATAAAAAACGCAAATGATGCTAGAATGTATTTTTTATTTAAGAATAAATAAACAAATATTATTGTGAATATATTTCCAATAGTTGTTAACATATTTGGTGTAAGTCCAATTAAATATACTTGTTTTTCTATTTTTTCTATTATATAATATATACTATTGTCGACGGGGTTCTCAAGATGGAGGGGGAGCTTTTTCATATA
>Ga0209632_10000739_pt1 | contig 33846 bp, 31 predicted proteins | sample COG_10_FD_184754 | JGI IMG/M metagenome (GOLD analysis project Ga0209632, IMG submission 184754) | Pelagic Microbial community sample from North Sea - COGITO 998_met_10 (SPAdes) (version 2) | ecosystem: Environmental > Aquatic > Marine > Neritic zone/Coastal water | place: Helgoland, sampling... | reverse complement strand
AACGTGGTTTCAAAGCCCTCGTCCGTCACTTGCCTGCTGCCGTTTGCGCCTCCCGCGTTATTGCAGAGCACATCGATCTTAGAAATATCTCTAAGCAATTTATCAGCCATCTCACTTACACTCGCCAATGAGCTGAAATCTGCTAGATAGAGACTAATATTTTCATTTCCCGTGGTCGCAATAATCTCTGCAAGCGCTTCATGCCCGCGTTGTTCGTTTCGGCAGACCAACGCGACATTTGCTCCCAACTCAGCGAAGCGCCGCGCCGAAAAAAGACCAATACCGCTGTTCGCCCCAGTTACTACATAATTTTTCCCGCTCAACGCTGCCTGAGTCATCTAATTTTCTCTATTTATACTTAGTTTAAGATTCTCGAATATTACACTGAAATCAGGCCTTCCTACCCTATTAGGGTTTTGCGGCAATTGATATTCACGGCGACCTCCTGTCATAGGCTCTGATGTGTTTACCGCACCGCTAGTCCTTTTTCCAATAAGCGCAGGCATCCTGTATTATTACGCTAAACTGCGAAGCCATAATCGAGTAGAGCAACAACCTAAGAGCCACACCCTATGAGCAACACCACAATAAGCAGGTTTAAAGTCCCTGAACTCGCCGAACTGCCCGAGGATATTAGGCAACGTATCCTTGCCGTTCAGGAGAAAGCTGGCTTCATTCCGAACATATTTCTCGCTCTTGCCCATAGGCCTGCTGAGTTTCGCGCCTTCTTTAGCTATCACGACGCACTCATGGAAAAGTCAGAAGGCCTAACCAAGGCGGAGCGCGAAATGATCGTGGTGGCAACCTCAGGAATCAACCAATGCACCTACTGTGTCGTTGCGCACGGAGCCATCTTGCGCATTCGTGAGAAAAATCCACTCATCGCGGATCAGCTTGCGACTAACTATCGGAAGGCTGATATAACCGCAAAACAAAGCCTAATGCTGGATTTTGCGGTCAAAGTATCGAGGCAGGCCCACGAAATCGGTGAATCAGATATGCAGACCTTGCGCGAGAATGGGTTCACCATGGAGGAAATCTGGGACATCGGCTCTATCACTGCCCTATTTTCTCTGTCCAATCGTCTCGCCAATATGGCAAACATCAAACCAAACCCCGAGTTCTACAACATGGCCAGGGGTGAAATCGACTAGAAATTCGTAACCAGGTACTAAATTTGCGCAATTAGCCTTACTTTGTGCCCGTGTTTTCTTTCCCTGAGCCCTTGCAGATTGCAACTATCTGCAGCTAAAGGCTGGGTAACTGATGAACAATCTCGAGTTTCCACTGTATTATTTCTTAGTTGTTAGCAGCGATCTTGAACAGGGCCGCCGCTCAATCTGGCCGGTGAGCAGGTAAATATTGGCACAGTCCTGCACCTGCTACGTATTACCTTCATCTGGAGCGACGGTCCATGAAAACACTGTAACTAAATTACTATCTACAAAGACTTCGCGCCCCTTCTCTGAATTATCCATGCCATCATCGAGGCCCAAATCAAAAGCTAGAAAAAGAAGACCCGGTTCAAATTCCCAACAAGCATCGTTCACTTCTTTGAAGTCATTTACCAATAGCAGGTCATAGCCGACGACCCTCGTTACCTCTTCTATGATGTCGGTAATATCTTTGCTGTCATCGACCATTAACGGTTTTCAAAATTGATGACCTATTGAATAACTACCCATGCTGCAGCCTGTCATTTCTTATAAGGTTCCCAATCAGGAAATGCCGAGTATGGATTAGCTCGTCTGATTCAAATTTAACATTCGGTTTTAAAGGGCTATAAAAAATACCTGCTGCACACGAACTCTCTGAGTAGCTGTAGAAATAATCTTAGCGGTATTCGACACTGATCATAATAGTTGAAGAAATGGAAATTCCTGCACCAGGTGGCGTAGAATCATTGTATAAGATTCATAGCTAGTAGATTGCATCGAAATATGAGCTCAGTAGCTCCCTGCGATATTTAGTAACGCTAGCTAACACCCGCTAAGTGGACGGTCTCTTTCGCACTAACATCCTCTGTTCGCCACTCATCACCAATTCTCGATGTTGGTTGTGCACTGAACTCTGCAACACAATTACACCACTTGTCTTGCCGGGGATCAGTTCACTGATTTCTAGCGCAGGATAAACTGTATCGCCGCAATATACCGGCACCAGAAATTTCGAACTCTGCTCTATTAGCCCTATCAAACTTTCCTCAAGAACGTGTGGCAGCATGCCTGCTCCTGGCGCTGTCTGAATAGCTACTTGGAATCCATGAGCCAACATATGCGGATGACCCTTTCCCCTGCAGTATTCAACATCATAATGTATTGGATGATTGTCTCCCGAAGCGAGTTGAAACGCTGCAAAGTTAGCATCACCCAGTGTCCTCGACGGAATAACGAAACGCTGACCTACACGCATGTCTTCGAAGTAACTCGAATCGGTCAACGTGTGCTGCGCAGGGTCAAAACTCGGATCAATATGTCTCATCTCTAAATTACTCTCCTTTACTCTTAGAAATACTGTATCAATAGCAGCAGGTCTAAGGATAGTTGTTTGGAAACTGTTATCCAATCGAGCAAATAATGATAGGCTCTACGCAGTTAATAATAGGTAGCATTTTATCATGAATTATTTGCGAAACATCAGCGCCCTATGTACCTCAGCCTTATTGTCGCTAGGGCTTGCCTCCGGCAATCTCTTTGCTGACGATTTAAGCGAGAAAGTTCTCTCCTTACGAGAGCGGGCAGTCGTCGAAAACCAAATTCTCGAGGAACGTTTAGACAGTTTAGTGCCACAGTTAATGCAGCGCGAAGGCATAGATGCATGGGTTTTGATTGCCAGAGAATACAATGAGGATCCCGTTCTAAAGACGATGCTGCCAGCAACCTGGCTCAATGCTCGCAGACGAACCGTGTTAATGTTTATCGATCATGGCGACTCGCGCGGAGTAGAGCGTCTCGCCATCGCACGTTACGCCGTAGGCGATATGTTTCCGGGGGTGTGGGATCCGGAGGAACAGCCAGATCAGTACCAACGAATCGCTCAGCTTCTGACCGAGTTTAATCCTAGCAAAATAGCTCTGAACTTTTCCGACACCTATGCGCTCGCCGATGGCCTTACTTATTCTGAACAAAGGGATTTCAGCGCCGCACTTCCTAACGACTTACAGAGCAGGATTGTATCTGCGGAAAACCTGGCCGTAGGTTGGCTGGAAACGCGTACTGTGACTGAGATGGAGGTTTACAAAGATGTAATGACTATTGCGCACGAAATAATAGCCGAAGGCTTTACCGCCGCAGTTATCGAACCCGGCGAGACTACTACTGATGACCTTTCCTGGTGGTACCGTCAGCGAGTGAGCGACCTAGGCTTGGACACTTGGTTTCATACCGGGATCGAATTGATGCGATCAGACGCCTCGCAGTCAGCTATCGGTGACGATCCAGCTAGCAAAAATGTCTTTCATAAAGGAGACCTGATTCACATAGACTTCGGTATCAGTTATCTTAATTTACAAACTGACACGCAACAGAATGCCTATATACTGAAGGATAACGAAGCAACTGTGCCAGACTACCTTGTTAAAGCCTTGCACAAAGGCAATGAACTGCAAGACATTCTTACCGACAACTTTCAGGTCGGCCGTACTGGCAACGAAATACTGCACCGTACCAGAGAGCAAGCGACAAGCGCCGGTATAGGACCCATTATCTATACCCACCCGATTGGGCTGCATGGTCATGCCGCAGGCACCACTATTGGCATGTGGGACAAACAGGAGGGTGTTCCTGGCTCCGGGGACTACCCCATGAATGCCAATACGGCATATTCTATCGAATTAACAGCGCTCGTCGACGTGCCGCAATGGAGTAGTTTTCCGCTACCGGTAAAACTTGAAGAAGACGGGTTTTATGATGGGTTCAAATTCGCCTATATTCAACCTAGACAGACTGAATACCATATTATTCAAGCAGACTGATCAATAACAACAGGACGGCGCTTTGCCACCAGATAGTACATTTACGCTCAGTGATAGAGACCTAGCTTGCAAATCCTGCCGACTTGATGCCAGATCTTATTCCCTGCGTTGGCTTTCTTGATGATGCAATGTATCTAGAAATCATCGTTCGTAAGCTGCGTTCCGACGTCTCAGCCTACGATGAGGATGCGTATTCCCTCTACTCTAACCACTAGACTTTCACAGAATCTCGGCCGTATCGCCTTAACGCCCTGAGCCCTACTCACATCTACTGCACAAAGCCCGCGGCCAAACCTGTTCGATCCAACACCTTCCCATTCAAAAAGACCGAAGAGATCGAGCGGGTATTGCGAATATCGCCTAAAGGATTTTCATCTAGGACTACGAAATCGGCGCTATACCCAGGCTGGAGAAGACCCAAATCGTCCAAACCCAACCTTTGTGCAGGCTTACTGGTAGCCGCTACAATTGCCTGCATCGGTGTCATACCCATACGTACGAATATTTCTAATTCGCGGTGCCCCGTGTAACCAAAGAAATGATCAGGTACTGCTCCCGCATCCGTTCCTAAAACAATATCAACATTAGCATCAAGCAGGTGCCCAAAGCTGGCGCGCAGTTCAGTTTCGCGCGCTTCTATTCTATCGGGCTCGAGCAATCTCTGAGCGCTTTCTCCTAGACGGGCAGCTACAGATTCCGGCAATGAGGCACGAAGAAACGGGTCTCTGCCAATTGCCTCGCGCCGCAGCTCCCCCAAGCCCATATTCGGAACAACAAAGGCATTTGCAGCAGTCAGTTGCTGTGCGATCTCCCGACCAAGACCCACACCTATTCTGCCGTGCAAGAAGCCACTGACACCAGCGTCTAACAAGTCTGGCATATCTTCAGCGTTTTGCTGGTGAGCGTAAATTTCGATGTCATTCTCAGCAGCTTCAGCGGCGATCGCTCGGTACAATTCTGGTGCTAGTTTCTGCTGACTACCACCGCGATCATCTACCCAAATCTTAATAACAGAAATATTCTTCGCCGCAATTTCCCTTACCAATTCGGTCGCCTGTTCTACACTGCCTACCCCGTATAAGATGCGCTGGCCTGTCTCTCGCTCCAGTGCGACCGCGTGTGTCAGGAACTGATCATTCGGCCCCTGCCCTGGGGGCGCCATACCTGCGGCAAAGAGAAAACGAGCGCTAGGAAACTCACCGGCTAGCTGAGCCTGCTGCACCTGATAGGCTAGCGCATCGGGATCGCTACCGGCTGAGAATACCGCCGAGAATCCGTAATAAGCATAACGCTGAAGATGATCGATGAGATTTTCACGACTGTAATTTTCGGCACCCCAGCTATTGTGACCTTCATAACCTAAGTGCGCGTGGCTATCTATCAAGGCTGGCATAATTGTCTTGCCGTTTAGATCGATCACCTCAACGCTTAACTCAGGCTCGATTTCTGATCGCGACCCAACCGCGCTGATACGACCGCCATCGACCAGCAATGCCCCTGATTCCAATACGCTTCCGTCGCCGATAATAACCCTCACGTTGTCCAGCAAGTAACTTTCAGCCTCGACTTGCTGCCCGTAAGCCAGCTGCGGAAGAACTAGAATGAGCCCTAGCATCTGCATAAGAGCCGCGATCGCAGGCCAGAATTGCCTGCCTGTGCAATTTCGCTCTCGGGACCTTCCAAATGACGTCTGTATAGGCATTTTCTTGCTCTCTTTTTATCTCTAGTACTGGTAATCTAGCATCTTTCACCGAATTGGGAATAGGCCGCTGTTTTGCTACCAGAAAAACAGACACACAAGACATCGCAAACACTGCTCAGCGAGACCGCTGCGTTAGCACTGGCCTCGAGAACAGACAGCGCAAATCTTGCTAGTGAGGCAAGGGCTTTGTGCGATAGTGCCCATGGCAACATCATCACTTATTCCAAAAAAGTATTCATACCTCTGACGCATCTCTGCCGCGACGTCTGCCATTACTGCACCTTCGCGCGTACACCCAAGCGAATCGATCAAGCGTATATGAGCCTCGAGCAGGTCCTCGATCTCTGTCATCGAGGTGCCAGCGAGGGTTGTCAGGAAGCACTATTTACTCTGGGTGAAAAACCTGAACTACGCTACAAAGCAGCTCGCGAGGCACTTGCCGAATTAGGCTTCGAATCCACCATCGACTACGTCATTGAAATAGCCGGTGCCGTCTTGAAAGAAACAGGCCTGATCCCCCATATCAACGCAGGTAATATGACTAGAGTGGAGATAGACAAACTCCGCCAAGTTAGTGCATCCATGGGAATCATGTTGGAGTCAGCATCATCTAGACTCTGCGAAAAAGGTATGCCGCACTATGGTTCCCCCGACAAAGACCCTATAACGAGGCTGGAGACGATTGAACTCGCTGGCCAAGCTGGCGTACCTTTTACCTCCGGCATTCTAATCGGCATAGGTGAAACTCGGCTAGAGAGAATTGAATCCCTGCTTTTGCTGCGTAACACACACGAGAAACACGGCCATCTGCAAGAAGTCATCGTGCAAAATTTTCGTGCAAAAGAAAATACCAAAATGGCGCAGGCACCAGAACCCGACCTGAATGAACTGGTCTGGACTCTGGCGGTAGCAAGGCTTATCTTTGGTGCACAAATGAATATTCAGGCGCCCCCAAACCTAAGCCCGGGCGTACTTCCACAATTAGTTAATGCCGGCATCAACGATTGGGGCGGCATCTCACCTCTTACGCCCGATCACGTAAATCCAGAGGCACCGTGGCCTCACCTCGACAATCTAGCCAGAGAAACTGCGGCCGCCGGCAAGTTCCTGGATCAGCGACTAACTATTTACCCTGAGTTTGCACGAGACCTAAATAAGTGGCTAGACCCGCAATTGAAATTTCCAATACTCAAGCAAAGTGATAGCTGCGGATTTGCTAAGAGAGACAACTGGACACCTGGTGCCACTGAACCGATCCCGCAGCTTGAAAAACAATTGCTGGAACGCACTGTCACTGCTGAGCAAGTATCGAGCGATGTTCAAAGAATCGTCGCTGCGTGCGAAGCGCAGGCGGAGATTTCAATTGAAGACGTGAGCCGCCTGTTCGAGGGCCGCGGTGCAGACTTCAGCTATATAACACAACAAGCTGATCGACTAAGACATGAGTGTAATGGAGACACAGTAAGCTTCGTTGTAAATCGAAACATAAACTACACCAATGTCTGCTACTTCAAGTGTCAGTTCTGCGCCTTCTCGAAAGGCAAGATGAGCGAGGACTTGCGCGGCCGTCCCTACGACATCAGTGCCGAAGAAATTTCGAGGCGCGTTCGCGAAGCCTGGGATAGAGGCGCCACCGAAGTCTGCATGCAAGGAGGCATTCATCCCGACTACACGGGACAGACCTATATCGATATCATTGAAACTGTCAGGCATGCGGCAAAAGATATGCACATCCATGCCTTCTCGCCCCTCGAAGTTTGGCAAGGGGCAAGTACTCTTGGCATTTCGCTCGAAGAATTTCTCAAAAAACTGATGGCAGCGGGCCTGAACACCTTACCCGGCACTGCGGCAGAAGTGCTGGATGATGAGGTTAGACAGGTACTGTGTGCAGACAAATTAAACTCCGAGCAATGGCTAGAAGTAATGGAGACCGCTCACAAGGTCGGATTTAGAACAACTGCAACCATCATGTACGGTCACATTGACCGACCCAAGCACTGGGCGAATCATTTGCTTCGAATTCGCGCTCTACAAAAGCGAACCGGAGGCTTTACCGAATTCGTCCCCCTGCCCTATGTGCACATGGAAGCACCCATGTACCTTAAAGGCCTTTCCCGCCGCGGCCCCAGTTTCCGTGAGGCAGTCCTAATGCATGCCGTTGCTCGGTTGGTTTTCCATGGGCAGATCGAGAACATTCAGGCTTCTTGGGTCAAGATGGGCTTGGACGGCGTGGCTGCCTGCCTAAACGCCGGCGCCAACGATTTGGGCGGCACTTTGATGAATGAAAGCATTACCAGAGCGGCTGGAGCCAGCTACGGTCAAGAGTGGACTCCGAGGGCAATCGAAGACACAATTCGTAACATGGACCGGCTGCCTCGCATGCGAAATACACTGTATGCTAGCGCCCCAAAAGAGCGCTACCTCAGCGCCAGCAGCGCACAAGAGTTACAAGAAATCGAGCTTAATTCCGCCGCCAAGAAACAGCGAACCAAAAAGCTAGAAAACCTAGCACAGGCTATCTAGCGAGTTCTCGATTATTAATACAGCGCAAACAATCACTAACATCAATCCAAATCCGCCAGTGGATCGTATCCTCTGGTCCGCACGCTAATCAGGAAAATGTAAAATTAGAATGAAAATTGCAATTACTGGAGCCAACAGCAGTGTTGGCCTGAACTTATTGAAGCATATCGTCTCCGCGACAGACATTGATGTTATCGCCGGTGTTCGTTCTGACCGTGCAATGAAGTCGTTGCCGAGCTCTCCACAAATAGACCCACGCATCATCACTTACCAGGATTCTACACAATTGGCTGCAGCCTTAGAGGGAGCCGGCTGTATAGTGCACCTCGCCGGAATTCTAATAGAAGATAAAAATACCAGCTACGCCAGCGCGAATGTCGACGCTACTGAGGCTGTGGTAGAGGCCGCTCAAAAACTGGGCGCCAAGCACCTCATTTTTATCAGCGTAGTTGGTGCCAGCAAAGATTCTAGCAATGCCTACTTCCGCTCGAAGGGGTTAGCTGAGGAATTCGTTAAGAATTCTGGCCTTGCAGCGAGTATCATTCGAACACCCATCTTGCTTGGGCCCAATACTGCAGGTGCCAGTTCTATGATTGGAGCAGCCAAGCAGTCTAAGACAAAAATTCTAGGGGGCGGGAAATACTCTATGCGCCCACTAGATATTGATGACCTCAATCAGGCCATTCTAAATTGCTGCAATAGCGACTCCCGCGAGGCGAAGTTATACGAATTGGTGGGACCAGAACCCATCAGCTATCGCGATCTCATTCAGAAGACCGCGGCGATGATGAATAATAGTGTTGAAATCGGCTCCGTCCCAGTTGCGATTGCCAAATTAGTTGCTGCAATAAGCTCTCGCATCAAGGGCGGGGGCATCACACCGACAGTAATCGATGTGATTACGATGGACGAAGTAGTTAATAAGAACGCAGATGGCGAGCTGAACATCACTCTCACGCCTTTACAGAACACTCTGGAAAAAATATTGGAGCATAAGAAAAACAAATGAGCGAAGAAATCGAAAACAACCCAGAAGCAACAACTGAAGCCGCGGCGGAAGCAGTACCCCCAAAGAAGAAACCCAACCCGATCGGCCGCGTTCTTTTCCTCATTCTTACTGCACTTTGTTTCGCCTATCTTTACTACAGGCTCAATGGCGCTGCTGCCCGCGAAGGGTTAAGTCTCGTCGGCTATATGACGCAGGTATTCGCTACAGTAGATTGGGTTCCATGGCTTGCATTAATGATCTGCTACTCGCTCTTCTACTTCGCAATAGACACTCTCGTAGTCACGAAAGCGCTAAATTGGTTTGTGGCTGATATTAAATACAAAGACATCATGCCGATCCGCGCTAGTTCCTACATCATCTCTATATTCAATGAGCAGATCGGTAAAGGCGCGATGGCCTACTATCTGAACAAGCGCGACAAAATCCCAGGCTGGGAAGTTGGCTCGGTGATGTTATTCGTGATGTTCTGCGAAATTTACTACCTATTGGTCTGGGCTACTGTTGGCTTCGCAGTCGGCGGCGATTCTCTACCGGATGTATTCGGTTTAGTGCCCTATATAGCAGCTGTTGCCACTGTATTTTTCCTTCTTTGGATAGCCTATTTTCGAGGGGCTATTCTTCCGAATAATAAATTCCGTGAAAAAACTGTCTTGCACGCCTTTCGCCAAGCCAAGCCCTGGCATTATGGAGCCTTTTTCTTACTTCGCTCACCTGCCCTGCTAGCGGCTATTGTTGTTTATACCGTAGCACTCAACTTATTCGGCGTTGAAGCATCTCTAATGACATTGCTACCTTTCTTACCTGTCATTTTCTTCGCAGCTGCGGTTCCAACACCTATGCGCGCCGCTGCGATAACCTTCTGGGTCATCTTGTTCCCCGACAATGAAGGGCAGATGGCAGCATTCGGTTTCGTTCAGCACAACTTCTTTATACTATTCAATGCGGCTATCGGGCTCGTCTTCTGGCGCAAAGCCCAACGGGACTTGTTCGGTAAGTAATGGCCAATCTTCTCACCGCTATTCGCCTGCTACTGGTTATTCCAGTAGCTATGGCTATAGCAAATGCAGCATTGTTCGCGAGCTGGCTCTTACTGGTACTAGTTGTAATCGCCATAGCTAGCGACTACTTCGATGGCAAAGTAGCCCGCGCCTTTAAGACGGCTTCTGCCCGAGGCATGTTATTCGACCATGGCACGGATTTTATTTTCGTTACGACTGCTTTGTTCGCGCTCTCTACCATTGGCCTGTCTAGCGTCCTGCTACCTGTGTTGATAGTCATAGCGTTCTCGCAATATGTGCTGGATTCCTACTTTCTGTTCAAACACAAGCAATTACGAATGAGCTTTCTGGGGCGCTGGAACGGCATTTTTTACTTTCTACCAATCCTACTCGTAGCCGCTTCTAGGCTCCCAGCTTTCGAACAAGTCCAAAACAATTTCAAGCTGATAATTGTTTATTCAAACTATGCACTAACAGTATCTACTCTTGTTTCTATTGTTGATCGCGCAATCGCACCAATGCGGCAGAAGGAAGTTTAGTTTGGGCATCTTGGTCACAGTGCCTGCTAAACAACCTATCTGCCTATCAGTGATTCTTAGTGCGCTAATATTCTCTGGCACAATTCATGGCGCAGCAACAGAACCCTCCCTGTTCCAAGCTATAGCTGAAAGATTGAGCTACATGGAAGATGTCGGGGCGTATAAGGCGCAGAATAAAATCCCAGTCGAGGATGTCGAGCGAGAGAAGATAGTCCTGTCTAATGCCAAAGAACTCGCAGCAGCACATGGGTTGGACCCTGATTCTATGGAGCGTTTTTTCATTGCCCAAATAAGCGCAGCGAAGGCAATTCAGTATCGCTACAAGGCTGAGTTACTGACCCGCGAGATACCCACCCGACCAATAGATCTTCAATCAGACATTCGTCCAGAGCTGGATAGATTGAGTAGTGATATTGTGGAACTCTTCGCCACAGTGTTGCAACGTAGATCGGCAATAACAGAAGAGAGGCGCGAACGCTTCATGAGCGCCCTACAAAATCGATTGCTCGTCGAGGCAGAAAAAGATGCCCTGTTCGATGCAATGCTCGAAGTGCGACGCAGCCAATAGCTGCAAGTCATCCTGTATTGAACAATTCTTCATGGCAAGGCACACTTAGCGTTCCTTGCGAGTCTCAACTAGCAACGCACTAAAGATGAGAATATAAAAACCGATTTGTAGACAGAGGCCGAACACAATGCCATTCGACATTACTATCACCCTCAGCGACATGGATCTGCAGAAATTTCAGGAGAGCATCGACAAGGGCAAGCTCGCCGTCAACGATCAAGAAAGTGCCGAGGCTATAGAGCAAAGTGCCTCCGAGCTGATCGAGCTTGCGACTGGCGGCAATTTGCCAACGTTCGTGCACGATCGAATTCTCAAGTTACAAATTCTGCTAAACATGATAAGAGATGTAGAGTGGAAACTTACGGAAGCTGAGAGACAAAGTATTCGCGGAGCGCTGTATTACTTCGTCGATCCAGACGACTTGATCCCAGACCACATCCCTGGAATCGGCTTCCTTGATGATGCAATGTATGCTGAGATCATCGCTCAAGAACTAAGAACCGAGATAAAGATGTATCAGGAATTCTGTCAATTTCGAATCTCTGAGGAAAACCGCCAAAGAGATAAGGGCATAGACCCACATGTCGGACGTGAAGACTGGATTTCCGACAAACGAGCCAAGCTTCACGCGCGCATGCGTGAACGTCGTGCCTTCAGCACTGGGGGCCGAGGTCTTCGTATGCGAATATTTTAGTAAACTGGAGTTATCCTTGAAAAAAAACACTATCTTCCTCGCTCTTGGTTTCACAGCACTACTTAGCTCGCTCTCTTCATTGGTGTTGGCGCAGCAATCTATAGTCCCCATCGACAGCGCTATTCGAGATTCTTTTGATGCGATTTCCTCCGACCCTCGTGTCACTGCAGGACTGCTAAGGATAGAAGCAAGAGAAGCAGAAATGGTGCGAGAACAGTTTCGACTAACCGAAATTCCTGCCCCGCCATTTAAGGAAGAGGTGCGAGCTGCCTACTACTTAACCTTGATGCAAGACCGCGGACTGGAAGATGCCTATATCGATAGTGAGGGTAATGCAATTGGAATTCGTCTCGGCAGTGGTGATGGACCAACTCTCCTGATAGCCGCTCACCTAGACACAGTATTTCCCGAGGGCGTAGATACCAGCATAGAACTGCGCAGAGGACGCTACTATGCGCCTGGCATAGGGGACGACACGCGCGGTCTCGCTGCCATGCTTTCCATTATCGAGACGCTTAACGACTCCGAAATTCAGACTCATGGCGATATCATATTTGCCGCAAACGTCGGCGAAGAGGGTAGAGGTGATTTGCGCGGTATCAAGGCAATTTTTCGAGACCACCCAGAGATAGATGGCTTCGTCTCTATTGATGGCGTCCGACTTCGGCGCATCACCACTGGCGGCACAGGCAGTCGACGCTTCGAGTTTCGTTTTAGCGGACCTGGTGGCCACTCTTTCGGCGCCTTTGGCCTAGCCAGTGCAATACATGCTATGGGCAGGGCTATCAGCAAGATAGCCGACTTTGAGACCCCTAGCTTCCCCAAGACCACATTCACCGTTGGCACGGTAACAGGTGGCACCTCAGTTAATTCAATCGCAGCGAATGCGGTATTCGCTCTTGATATGCGATCCAACGATCGGGAGCAGTTGGCACTCTTAGAAGAGCGTGCCAAGGCGGCAGCTATCGAGGCCGTGGCCGAAGAGAACGCACGTTGGGATAACGGTGATATTAGCGTGGACTTTGTGTTGATCGGAGACCGCCCTGTAGGACGAACTGCTACCAAGGATTCACTAGTTCAGGCTGCCGCCCTCGCCTTCGACAAAGTGGGCATAGAATTGCAACAGCTGGGTATCTCCAGCACCGATTCGAACGTCCCCATGGCGCTGGGAATTCCAGCGATAACCATCGCCGGAGGTGGCAATGGCGGCGGGGCACATTCCCCCGATGAGTGGTTCGTACCAACGAATTCCCATGAAGGACCGCAGACTTCGTTTCTCATCACCTTGGCCATGGTAGGTATCCAAGGCGTCGACACCGGCCTCCTTGAACAACACAATCGCTGAGCTTTTCAGCAAACCAGAAATGAAGAAGTACGAATTCGCACTTCCTCAACACCCTATCTAACGATACGGCTAGTAAACTCCGCCATCACTGGAATCAGGGCGGCCTTTTTAGGGCATCGCTATTCACCGCTACTATCTGCTGCTGATAAGAATGCATGAATGTAAGCACGGCCCGGGCTCAAGATTCGAATTGAGGAGGGTATTTTTTCAGGTCGGAAACTGAGTCGGCTTTTCAACGCCCTGCGAATCTCCCTGATCGAAGATTAGGTATTACGCAGCCTGCTACCCAAGCCACCCTATACCCCGACGATTGGGGGCCACGCTGTCGCGCCTCAATCAGCTGTCATTATCGGGATGCTGGCCTCTATATCTGCACTATGGAAATGCATCAAGCCACTAAGGCCTCAAGTTACAACTCTTACATCAACCACTTCTGTCATGCTCTCTCACCTAACAAGTTCATCTAACAGAAGTCCGTCGTCGTTATTCTCTCGAATGATTCTAGAATTTTAGCGTTCGATAAAAAACCCGCTGCGAAGCGGGTCTCAATGCAGGGAAAAATCTAGCAGGTCGCGCAACCACGGTTTCCTTATTCTGCGACCGATCCCTTACGCAGGTGACCGTAGATGAGCTCCTCCGTAAATTCAACACATTTAAATTCAAGTAACTGCATGTTTTCATCTAATCTTCGGTATAGCGGAAACTTCATTGTCCATGCTTCGGTATACACATTGGGATCCTCAAGCGTTGCCTCATACATAAGGGTGTTCGGCCCCATGTGGGTATAGCGCTCAGTTACCCGCAGCGCATCGCTATGATGATTGCCCGCATGATCTAGCCATGTGTCAGGCACCTGATCAGTTACATCAATAACCAAGCTATCGCCTTCGAAGTGCCCGCGTGAATGCCCCATCCAGCTAAGAATCGGCGCCTCAAAGTCCGGACGATCCATATAGACGATTCGGCTTGCGCTGGCAAACTCGTAGGCCATAACAACATGCTCTGGAGACTGAATAATCTGGAAGGGGAACGGTAGGTAGGTCGCCCTCGGTACACCTGGCATATAGCACTTCACGACTGGATCCAACGACAACCAATCCGCCCTATTCTCCTGCGCTTTAGCGCGAGCCTGTGAGGTATAAGGAATACCTCCTCCTTCGACGATGCCCAGCCCCGCAGGAATTGCCCCTATCGCCCCTAACTCAACTAGGGGACTAAAGTCCGCTGCGTGTGGCTCTATATCCCAATGCGCGCTTCCGATTGCCTGCCAAATACCATTAAAGTCTGGCTTTTCGTCAGCGGTTCTTGGGACCAAATCACCTTCGGCCGCTACACTGATAATGCTCAGCATCACCAAAAGCGGCGCCGCTAGCAGAGCATAAAAGCGTGACTTTAGGACATTTTTTTTCGAATCATCTCTCATTATTAGCTCCATGTATTTGTTTTCTCCTACCATATCACTTTCAGCAGGACAGCCAAATCCTAAATAACAGGTATTATCGAGAATTCAATGGTTTCGTGTTGACAGCTGAGCCACGCTCAGCTAAAAATTCAACATCAAACATACTGTGTCCAGCAAGCAGATGAAAGTCTTCGCGCTGAAATAAAAGGCTTCATTGGTCGCTTCTAGCCTAAACATGATTTCCAGATAACGAATAAAGACTCTCAAAGAAGGATTGGATAAGCTGGAAACACTAGCCAGACTCGAAGAAACCGCGCTGAGCCTACTGATGCGGGAATCAGGAGTCGCGTTCTTCAGTTCGCTGACTCTGCATTCGCTCTCTATGGCCTTTGTAGTGGGAATAAATTTTGTTGTCGCATTGCGGGTCGTTGGTTTCGCGCCTCGCCTGGAGATAGCAGCCCTGTGCCGTTTCTACGTAATACATTGGTACGCTGCCGCTTTGATCTTCATCTCCGGGAGCGCCTTACTGCTGGCGTATCCGGCCAAGGCACTTACCAATCCAGTATTTTATATAAAGCTTTGTGCAATAATTATTGGGCTACTGATAAGCAAGCGCATTCAAAGTACATTCTCAAATAAACCTGATGCCTCAATCGATAGCACCTGTATTAAACTCGCTTATCTCTCAATTGTGCTATGGATAGTTACGTTGACCGCAGGGCGATTTCTCGCTTACACCCACAGCGTTCTTCTTGCCTCCCGATTTTATTGAGCAGCCATGATTGATTTTCTACTTAATTTTTCGCAGGGAACTGGCATCTATGCCTTCATGAATTCGCCCTGGGGTTGGCCTATCGCCGAGTCCATCCATTTCCTCGGCCTGTGCCTGCTAATCGGAACCGTCGGCTTATTCGATCTACGCATGATGGGTTTTGCGAAGGAAATTTCACTATCCGAGCTGCACCGATTGATACCTATCGGGGTAGCTGGCTATTTGTTAAATGTGATCACCGGCACCATGTTCCTAAGCACCGCTCCAGATCAATATCTCTATAACCCTGCGGTGCAATCGAAATCTTTGTTTATGCTGATCGCTGGCATTAATATGCTATTTTTCTATGCGACTACAGCCGCAGATGTTCACTCTGGAGCCAGCTCTTCACGCGTGGTTTTACGCGCAAAAATTATGGCTGGTATTTCCCTTGTCTGCTGGTGTGCTGTCATAGTTTGCGGCCGGCTTATAACTTACTATCGCCCTCCTTATCATTGGTGCCTTTGGTGCTAACAGGGCAGTTAAGTTTGCGTTCCAATTGAATTTCCGGCTGATCTGAATTAGTCTTCCTGCGCTTATTGAAGCGCTACCTATTTAGCACCACAGCAGATCTGTAGAACCGCCCTCACCGTAGCTTAGTGTGAACATTAACTTCAAAATGGCTTAAAATGAAACTTCGATCAGAATACTCCATCGGGATATTTCACATCCGTATCAACTGGCTATTCGCAGTCTGCGTGTTTATGACCGCCACCGCGTTTGCCCGACTAGGTTTGTGGCAACTAGATCGAGCGGCGGAGAAGGTCCAAGCGCAGGCCGCCCTCGTCATTGAGTCCAGTGTTAATGCCGCTCCTGTCGAGGACATTCCCGCTGGGCATTTACACCGCGCAAACCCAGAATTGCAGAACCGACATGTTTCAATGAAGGGCGAATTCGTGAATGGCCGCTCTATCCTCTTATTAGCCGAATTCTTTCAGGGAATGATTGGCTACGGGGTGGTGACGCCATTTCGTCTAGAAAGCAACGATCAGCTCATTCTCGTCAACCGAGGCTGGACCACGGGTATCCTGCCCCCGGATACCCCGCCGAATCTACGCCCTGTATCCGGGCCGGTGGAGATAACCGGTCAGATCTACGTACCCCCCGAAAATACGCGGGTGCTGACTAGCCAAGTCGATGCATCTGTGTGGCCACTGCGCATGCGCAGCCTCGAAATCGATGTAATTGCCGATATTATCGGTGAACCGTTGTTTCCGTTCGAAATTCGACTCACTGAGGAGCAGGATGGCGTGCTGGTACGTCATTGGCCCGCCGTAAATGCTGATGTTAACCAGAATTTATCCTATTCAGTTCAATGGTTTAGCCTCGGTTTGTTAGTTCTTTTCGCAAGTTTGCTCGCCAGTAGCAACCTCTGGACCCTGCTGCGCGGCCGCAAGCCCTAGAACAGCTATTTTTCCCTTCCTAGCGCTAGAATTGACTGATTTTGGAACATTTCGAAAATTTAGTCTGTTTTCAGCCTAATAACAGGGTCGAGCTGCTGATTATTCGGCCCAATTCGTGTGCAGAAAATTCAACTAATGGCCGAATAATGCTATCGTTCACCAGTCATTCAATAAACACTGAAAGCAATTTTTATTATCAACAGATAAACAATCAAACCCGCTATTGAGGAGTAGCATCATATGCGAATAATTTCCGCAAAATCACTGCTGAGCGGCATAGCTGTAGCAGCAGCAATGTCCATTCCGAGTGTATCGCTAGCACAATCGAGCGAAGTCACATTCCACAAGGATATAGAACCAATTCTGCAGCGCAGCTGCCAGAACTGTCACCGTGATGGTGGCGCCGGCCCTATGCCTTTAGTGACTTATGACCAAGTCGCTCCTTTTGCCGGTTTGATCGAATACAAAACCGCATTGCGTGACCGTGCGGGTGCTATGCCTCCTTGGTACATGGAGAAGGACATCGGTATTCAGGAATTCAAAAATGATCCATCGCTTAGCGACGAAGAACTCGCACTGATCTCTACATGGGCGCGCAGCGGCACGCCAAAAGGCAACGAAGCCGATGCTCCCGATTCATTAGTTTTCAATGACAGTTTAAAGTGGAAAGCCGGCGAGCCTGATCTCGTTGTTGTCATGAACGAAGTCACGAAGCTAGCAGGTACGCCTGACTGGTGGGGTGAGATTGATTCCATGCCTACAAATTTGGAAGAAGATCGCTATGTTAAGTCTGTCGAAGTTGTAGAAGTAAACGATGTCAACAATCAGGCCGGTACTGGTCGAGATACTGTCGGTGGCGCGTATATTTTCCACCATATGATCTGGAGCACAGCTCAGCTAGATGAGAACGGCGAACGTGGTCCTGGTTTTGCGATCCCATGGCCCGTGCATGAAGTAGGTAGAAACCCTGATATTTTTGACAACGATGCAGGTCGTCTTCTGAAGGCCGGATCATCCATCGTTTCCGACTCCGTGCACATGCACTCCAACGGTCGCGATACGACTGCTCACATGGAAGTCGGGTTCCGCTTTCACGATAAAGGCTACAAGCCCAAGTATCAAACTGCTTTCATCGGTTTAGGTAACGGCGTAGATATCAGCATAACTGGTAACGCGAAAGATCAAGAACTTCATGCCTATACTGTGCTAAATCAACACACTAAGGTAGTTACTTTCGAGCCACATCTGCACGCTCCAGGCGAGCGAATGTGTCTCGAAGCTATCTGGGGCTACACGGTAGAAACTCTTTCCTGTGTTGGCTATGACCACAATTGGGTACGCGGCTATCCTTACGCTGAGAACGCTGCACCTCTTCTGCCTAAGGGTACTATTCTGCACATCGTTGGCTACATGAACAACACGGAGACTAACCCGAACGTTCCTGACCCACGTAACTGGCAGGGTTCTGGTAACCGCTCTGTAACGAACATGTTCATCGATTTAGGGATACGCGTTACATTAACTGATGATCAATTCTTCGAAGCTATGGAAGATAGACGTCAGGCTCTCGATTTGGGTCCTAACGATCACGTGATCGGCTGCCCTCTTTGTTTGGCACCTCTAGTTGCTCCTGTCGCAGAAGCTGAAAGCACCGATGCAAACGACGTCGCCGGCAATTAAGCGAGGTCGTACTAGAAACATGACTAAACTCACTAGTAAAGCAATCAGCAGAGTTGACGCTCTGCTGATTGCCGTTGTTTTAGCATTCACTTCAAGCGCGGTTCTCGCTGATACTTTCCAGCAAGGACAGCACATCGAACCAGCCTATGAAGGCTGGCGTCCCAATGCAGATGGCACCTTCAGTTTCATGTTTGGATACATGAATGAAAATTGGACAGAGCAGCCGGATGTAGAAGTTGGAGACAATAACTCGTTCTCCCCAGGGGAAGCCGACCGAGGCCAACCTACCCATTTCCTTCCACGTAGAAACCGCTTTACGTTTGAAGTCGTTGTTCCTTCCGATTGGGGTCAGCGAGAATTGGTTTGGACCCTGAATGTCAACGGAGTCGAGCGCAAAGCGTATGCGACACTGAAAGACGATTACCTTGTAGACAACATGGTCATCGCGTCAGAAACTGGCTCATTGGGTGCTGGCACTAGCAGTCCTGAATCCCGAGCGAATATCGCACCTTCTGTGACAATTCAGGGCGATGATATTCGCAGCGCACAAGTTGGCGAAGAGATAAAATTCGTGGCTCAAGTTATCGACGATGGTCTTCCTGCAGCTCGCAGAGAGAGCACCATCGATGCTGACGCCCTAATGCGCCGGATGATGCGGCCTCCAACGCGTATAACAGTTGGCAAGGTAAATGGCCTGTTCTTATCCTGGAACAAGTACCGCGGCCCAGGTAATGTGACTTTTGATCCTCCTATGCCGAAGCCTTGGGAAGACACCCGAACTTCAGCGAACTCACCTTGGGGTGCGCTTTGGCTACCCCCCGAAGCGCCAGAGAATGGCTTACACGAAATCACTGTGACTTTTGACAAGCCTGGGACCTACATACTTTGGGGTCGTGCAGATGATGGTGGCCTCTATAACGACAGTTACATCACAGTAAATGTTAGCGAATAGCTAATAGATTGCAAAAAGGGGCGACATTCGCTCCTTTTTATTAACAAAAAATTGTTAGGTTATCGATAAGGAAGAATTAATATTAATACTCGTAGAGTTGATCCCAGACAACATGACGAGCGGTCCTAATCACTGCTCTTGGAGCCGGGAAATGATAACAATAACAGACAACAAGAAAGCATTATTGGGGAAAAACATGCAGCGGTACGCGAAAAAAAAGGTCAAATGGCTTGCCGGGCTGATTGTTTTTTCAATACTTGGCGTGCAATCTGCTTCTGCACAACTCAGCTATCGCTCTGGTGCTGAAATCGAACCAGGCTATGAAGGCTGGCGACCTAATGATGATGGAACATTTAGTCTGATATTTGGTTACATGAATGAAAACTGGGAAGAGCAGCCTGACATTGAAGTTGGCGACGATAATTTTTTCACACCAGGTGTTACCGATCGAGGCCAGCCTACTCACTTCCTGCCAAGACGAAACAGGTTTACCTTTGAAGTTGTGGTGCCTGCAGACTGGGGCGACAGAGAACTAGTCTGGACCATTACCCACAATAACGAGACGAACAAGGCTTACGGGACGTTAACTACCGACTACCTAATAGACAACATGGTAATTGCATCTGAAACGGGTTCTTTAGGTGCGGGAACTAGCAGCCCTGAGTCACGTGCAAATATTGCTCCTGTGGTCAGCGTCCAAGGCGAGACAGTTAACGGTTTGATTGTTAGAAATGCACAAGTTGGCGAAGAAATCATACTCATGACACAGGTCGCCGATGATGGCTTGCCAAAGCCGCGCGGCAGAACTGTATCACAAACTGAAACGAGTATTCATGATCGCATGATGCGGCCACCACGTCGAACCACTGTTGGCAAGACTAACGGGCTATTCTTATCTTGGAACAAATTCAGGGGGCCGGGAGAAGTTAGCTTTGAACCCGCCCAAGTCAAACCTTGGGAAGATACCCGCACGTCAGCAAATTCCCCTTGGGGAGCTCTTTGGGTCCCTCCTGCGATCCCCGATGATGGCATGTACGAGGTACGCGCGACGTTTTCAGAACCGGGCGAGTATATTCTTTGGGCACGAGGTGATGATGGAGGTCTCTTTCACGATCAGTACGTCACTGTGAATGTTGCGCCCTAGATTAGGGGATGTAGCCTTAGCGAGGTTCGGCAGAAGAGTCTAGTGGTTGTTCCGCCTGCCTTTCTTCCAGTTTGATCGTAAATGGCGGATCGTAGTTTGGCTGATCCTGATTGAGGATGATATTGGTACGCGGCGGCCTAACAAAACGGGTAGTAGAGCCAGCACCTATCGAATCTAGCACCTGCGCTTCTGACGCTTTAATCACCGAAGGCGTCTGTGCCTCTGGGCCGAAAGAAAAACTAAAACTCCCTCTTATAAGACGGTCGTTCATTGCAAGAATAGCCCAGTCAGCGGTGTAATATGTAGACGCCGTCAATTCAGGAATAGTCCATAGGAATTTCTCTTGTGTCGTGGGGTCGTAGCGAAAATCAATATCCACCCAGTCGCGCAACTCATTACGAAGGGTCAATTTGACTAGGCGCACATCATAAGGGAACTCCAACTGGAGTTCGCTGGGAGCTTCGAGCAAAACACTGTCATCTACAGGCACAGTTTCTGTTTCTATACTTATTCCTGTAATATCTTCATCATGATGAGTCAGGTCACCCTGAGGAGACTGTGCGATGGCAGAATGCCATAGCCCGAACCCTAGGAGGGCAATACTTAACTTCTGGAAAGAGTATGATTTCAATGCTATTCCACTTTAATCCCGCCCCTAGCAATAAAAAACATTACCAAGACAACGAAAAACTGATGACGAAGAGTATCATCGTCGACCATATTTGGGAAATATGACGGCGTGATTTACAAAAATTAGAAGGTTAATAATGCAAGATATAAATCTAGAAGACATACTCATAGGCCTCGAGAACAGCGATACGAATAGCACACGATTCAGCGAGAATTGGTCACAGGGGCGTTCTGCATTTGGCGGTTTATCAGCCGCTTTTGCGGTCACAGCAATGCGCAAAAAATTAGCCCAGCCCCAAACCATTCGTTCATTAATGACCTCCTTTATTGCCCCCGTAACCCCCGGAGAGGTCAAAGTAGAAGCAAATATCCTACGCCAGGGTAAAAACGTCACGCAGTGTAGCGCGAACGTGATTTCAGGAGGGCAGGTCGCCCTGCAAGCCATGGCAGCATTTGGCAATTCTCGCGAAGCCTTCAAGCCAATCCCTGCAAACAATAAAATCTTACCGAGCAGAGATAGCGGTATAGCTTTTAGTGACAACGTCAAGCGACTGCCACATTTCCTTCAGTATTTTGATGGCTGCTGGACCGACGGCGGCATCCCTTTTTCTGGGAGCTACACACCTTATTTGAATATGTGGGTACGCCACAAGCAAGATGTCTCTCGCTTTCCTGTCGAGAAACTAGTCGCAATAGCTGACATCCCACCGCCGGTTCTGCTGTCCCATTTTGAGAAGCCTCCAGTGCCGGCCAGCTCATTGACCTGGTCTTTAGACTTCGTCGAAGCGCCAGAAGAGATAAACGGCGAGTGGTTCTACATGGAATTCGAGGTAGATGCCGCTGCCGATGGCTATTCACAGCAATCGGGAAAAATTTACGATGAACTGGGTCGTCTGGTTGCTCTTACGAGACAATGCATGGTCTATTTCGGCTAATGGGTATTGAGGCTGATCTCTTTCGAAACGTTCAATTATCAATTATCTAATAGAGTGCGATGGGCGTTTTTGCTAAGATTGAGGCTATGAACCAGAGCAGATGGATTACGCAGTCGATGAACTTTTACGCATTCCACAGAAAAGTAAGTGTACTGCTGTTGTGCGCATTATTTGGTCTGCTAGCATCTAGCACATCACTAGCACAACATGGTCACGGAGTGCTGACCCCCGGGGTAACCTTCCCTCCAGATGATTCCGTACTTACTGAACCTCCGCAGATGATTACCATGAGCTTTCGAGTGGATGTACGGCTGTTAAAATTGGCACTGTACACCGCCGATGGCAAATGGATCAGCATTAACTTTGAGTATGATCCCTCTCGGCTGAGCCACAGCTTTGTCTTGCCCATTCCGGGTGAATTACCCGAGTCGGAGTTCTACACCGCGCGCTGGTCAGTAACAGATGACAGGCGCGGACTGGTAAGCGGTGAGTTTAATTTCGCATTTGGCTCAGGTGCAATACCACCATCCGAGACGATCGAGGCTCTAGTCAGCGATAAAGTGGAATCATTGCCTTCAACGGGCTCCTATCGATACCAAAGAGACACTAATTAAGATTCTAGCTCTCTGAGGGCTCTATTGCCCTCTTGAGCTTTTGTGACCTAGCGAAATTTGAATCCCTGATCAGCAAGAAACTCTTTCATATGTGGCCGGGCCTTCCCTCCTAGCAGAGTGGACACCTGCTCCGTCCAACTTATCCCATGCCCTCCCCCCGTTCTCAAACGGTAGTATTCGCGAATATTTTCGTCATATTCAGCTATCGTGTCCTTATCACCAACTTCGTTATAGACTTCTTCCTTGACTATCACAGACAGCGGGAGTCGCGGTTTCACCTCCGGATTTTGATCGGGGTACCCGAGACAAAAACCGAACACCGGGTAGACACCCTTGGGTAGCTCTAACAACTGCGCCACCTGAGCAGGATCATTTCTAATTCCACCTATGTAACAAATACCAAGCCCGACGGATTCTGCGGCGGTCGCCATGCTCTGCGCCATCAAGGCAACATCTACCGTTGCTATGATGAAGTGCTCTGTATAGTCGCCTTCGAATGACTTCTCATATTCATCACAATAGTTGGCTGGGCGTTTTAAGTCCGCGCAGAAAATCATAAACTCCGCTGCCGACTCTACATAAGCCTGACCTCCGGCTAACTTAGCAATGCTGGCGCGTGTTTCTGGCTTCTTGATTCTTACAACAGTAGTGCCCTGTAAGAAGCTTGACGTTGCAGCCGCTTGGCCTGCTGTAATCAGCTCGTTAAATAGCTCTGGCTCTATCGCTTGATCTGTAAATTTTCGAATACTGCGGTGGGACTTCAGCAAGTCAATCACTGAGCTCATGAGAATACCTATTATTGAGTTAACGAATTAGTGGATTTGTATGATCAAAAATACAGCGGCAATGCCGCGACAATCAATCGGCTGTATCCATCAGATTATCGAGGAACGCGGGCACGATGTCATTGGCTAAGTTCGATTCCGCATTAAATAACAGCACTAATCCAATGTTCGCCTCAGGTACGAATGCCATCTCAGATCGATAGCCTCGCACACCGCCACCGTGATGCACTACGCGCTGCCCATTATAGTCAAACACTCTCCAACCAGTGGCGTAATAGGCCTTTTTAAGCCCGGACCAGCGATTGAAATAGTTGCCTCTAGGGGTTGCTATAATCGGCTCGTGCAACTGCGCAAGGAAATCAGCAGACAGTACCTCTGGAAATGCGCCAAGGTTTGCTCGCACCCACATGCTCATATCAAAAATGCTAGCGTTAATTCCTGATGCTGGCGCAACCGAATAGTACGCTGGATTCGTAGACGTAGTACGCCAAGCCCCTCTTGATCTGAGATGAGGCTCCGTCGCCTCATCATTATCCAAGTATGCTTCCATCCCAACCGAAGCGGTGACCATTCCTAACGGTTTAAAAATTTGATCATCGATAAACTTTTCGTAACTTCCTCCCGTACTCTGCTCAACCACATCACCGATAAGTGAAAACACGACATTCTGATAGCCGTAACATTCACCTGGCGAGCACACTGTTGGAATTTTAGAAAACCTGAGTTTAATTCGATCATAGGAAACGCCGTCATCCAATAAATTGGAATAGGAATGAGGCATTAGGCCCGTTGAATGACTAACAACATGCTTTAAGGTGATGCCGCTAGAAGAGCGCTGTGAGCCTAGGTTCATGCTAGGAAATAAGTCAGTAAGTTTTGTATCCCAAGATTGATAGTTTTGATCGACAAGCAAAGCGGCCGAGGTACCTGCGAAAGTTTTCGACATCGAGGCGATGCGAAAAACCGAATCGCTGTGGATCGCCTCCCGCGTATCGATGCTCCTGACTCCCCAAGTCTGCATATGCATAATTCCCTCTCGGGACACAATTGCCAATGCGACACCAGGAATTTCCTTTTCTCTGATCGCATCTTCCATCCAAGCGACGAAATCAGAAAGCTCATAGTTGTAGCCTGCATATGAATCCAAATCATCTGCTGACGCGTGCGCAGTGCATAACAGGAGAGCTACACACAGACTTTCAAATTTTAATTTATTGCTTCTAAAGAATTCGTCCATATTGGTCCAGCAAGTTGTCACGATGTTACTGTTACTAATTCTTCTGTTCTATTTATTGGCAGCTTAGGGAGTGACAATAGCAGCCCGGCTCAACAGTGTTGGCAATTGCATGAACCTATTGAAAATAGATGCATACGTTCCGCTAGCGCCACGTTAGGCACTTTGGCAGGCGAAAAATACCGACTCAACCTTTGTTAACACCCATTAAGTCGGCCAAAAGGGGGCACTTTTTAGCGAAAAAGCGTATTCACTAAAACAGCGATTAGCTCACCTTAGTGCCTTTTCAGTTTTCTACTACAGAAACATCAATACTCTTCGTCCCTGTGAATCACCGTCAGGGATGAGATACTCCTTGAGCCTCCAGCACTAGCTGACGTCGCAGTATTGACTGCCTTCAGATCTGCGATCGAGCGCAGTTGACTTCGATAATAATATTTCCTTCCCGTAACCTCACCGCCCAAGCAGCTCCAAATAGACTTAAAAAACGACTACGACATACTGTTTTTTAGTTATTATTATCACTAATGGCCTCTACTTTAGCACCGAGAAATTCGCTTCCTATACTGACTAAGGAATTTCCCGTGACGGTTCGCCCGCAGAGCCACCTATTCTGGCCTGCAGTGATTCTCTGATGCCATTACGGTATAGCACCAGTTCTACCTGCTGGTCTTGCCGCATTAACCCCACCATATTACGGAGCTGTCTGCTGCCTCGCACCGCCTTACCGTCTATTTCCACGATGACATCAGAAAGCTGAACGCCCGCCTTTTCTGCAGCACTAGCAGGCAATACGCTAGTAACGACAGCACCGTGATCGACATCTACTTCCAGCGCAGCAACAATGGCAGGTGTCGCATCTGCTATTGTCACGCCGAGAAGTCCGCGCCTCACCTGTCCATCACGTTTCAGGTGTTCCATCACGCTTGCCACCATATCGGCTGGCACAGCGAAGCCTATGCCATTGCTGCCGCCACCGCCGCTTATGATTGCCGTGTTAATGCCTATTAGATTACCCTCCATATCCACCAGTGCGCCGCCTGAGTTGCCCAGGTTGATAGCTGCATCGGTCTGGATGAAGTCTTCGTAGTTAGCGTTATTGATACCGCTTCGGCCCAATGCACTGACTATGCCGGAGGTTACAGTTTGCCCAATGCCAAAAGGATTACCGATTGCCACTACATAGTCACCAACAGCCACCGTGCTGGTATCGGCAAAGACAATCTCTATCAAGTCTTCCGCCTCGACCTGCAATAGCGCCACGTCCGTGCCGGGGTCACTGCCCAGTAGCCGCGCTTCCAGCGTCCTTTCATCGTGCAGGCGCACTGTAATTCGAGAGGCATTCGCTACTACGTGGTGATTAGTAATGATCAAACCGCCAGCGGCATCCACGATGACTCCCGACCCAGCTCCTGTGGCGTAGGAACGCCCCAGAAACTGGCTGTCACGCTCCGCTGCAGGCATAGCCTTACTTACGCTAATGCTGACTACAGCGGGCGTTACCTGCTCTAACATCGGCGCCAGCGAGGGTATGCCTTGCATCAATGCCGCCGGACTTATCGCTTGCGCCTGTGCCACCACTAGTAGAGCAGCAGCTGTGGCAATAATTTTAGTGAATCTGGCTGATATCTCGTAGCGCATCTTGAAATCTCCTTAATAAGCCCTATAAATAAAAACTGGTCCTCAGAATTATTACTCTGAGGCCTCTATGACATGAATGTAGGGCTAGATGCGACGAATAACCTGAAATTGCGATGAATTTTATGTCCAGAAAAGCTGCTGAGGGAGAAAAATGCAGTTTGAGTGGTCTTAATAAATTAGAATGCAGGGCATGGAGTTAGAGGAAGGCCTTCATAGCAATGTTGCAAGCTGCATTTGCTTAATTGACATGCAATAGGAAACATTAGCGAGATAAAAATGCCTACACGGATCGCAGACCAAACCGAACAGAACACAAAGACACTGGAGCCGGGCACGAATGTCGCCCTTTCCCACGAATTTACCGTGGGCGAATGGCGTGTATTGCCGCAGCTAAATCGTATCAGGCGCAATAGCACAGGCGAAGAGCGTCAGCTAGAACCACGCCTCGTTAAGTTGCTTTGCTATCTAGCAGCAAACGAAGAGCGAGTTCTCTGCCGCGAAGAGCTAGTTAAAGAATTATGGCCCCGAGTACTCGTCAATGAAAACTCCCTCACGCGGGCAATCTCCGAACTACGTAAACAGCTGCAAAGCCAAAACTCAATGGTACCGAACTATATTGAGACCATTCCCAAGCGCGGCTACCGCCTCCTTCCTAGTATAGAACTAAGAGAAGCAGAAGTTACCGCCCCACCGAGCTTCAATGACTTGCCCTGGGCAGCCCTGTTCACGACACCTACTCTGAGGTATGCCGCTGCCTGTCTATGTGTACTCGTTGCCGGCTGGGTTTCTCTGGACGGTGTGAACATAATTGATCGAGAGTTCGATAGGGTCAGTTCTCCCGTAGTATTGAGCGACCAGCTGCTCGACAACAAGCCGGATTACCTCGGTGGCGAATTGCAGCTGAGCACAATCGAGAGCAACTCTAGCGTTGTCGAATCCATCGCGACACCAATCGTGTCCCTAGACGAAAAGCAATACGCTTTCATTCAATACGATACTAGCGGCTCAACAATTTTTTTAGGTGCCTTGGGCACAGCCGTTGAACCTACTTCCGTCTACTTCAGTAGCCAACACATTTTCAATCTAGCTTGGTCGCCGGTGGGAAATAATTTATTGTTTGCAATGAAGCCATCAATGAGGACTGCAGCGGTATTTTCAACGGCGGGTGAGACAGCCGAACTGATCACACTAAATCTCAACACACTGGAGACGAGTCGCTTGATAGAAGAAATCAATCCAGCCGACTCAAATTCGCCTAACGGCCTCAACCTTAGCTAACGTTTGCGCATAGCACTAACGAGCGCGCCTTACATTTGATGTCCGGCAGGACCCACTATCGTGGATAGAAACGAAGTGACAAGTAAGATTCCTACAGCAACTGCCAATTCGAGGCGAATTGATATTTGAAGCCTTGCAGTGCTGCCACTGTTTAGTAGTATCGGTACTATGATTAGTTTATTCATGGCGGCGACTGTCAACACTACTAAAACTAAACCAAGCTTCAGCAATAACGCCAAACCATAGTCGGTAGTAAGCAAGTCCATGGGCGATTCTAGCAACTCGTATAACATCAACACGCCTGCAAGAAAAAGTGCGCAGAGGATCGCAACAGCATTCTCACCAAATCGTTTTAGCGTTTCCTGAAGGACTTTTAGATCCAAGCTTTTACTCAGCTGCAAAAAGGGGTAGAGGCAGCCTATCCACAGCGCGCATGCAGAGAAGTGCACTACAATAGATATTTGCGCCACTAAACTTAAAACAGACACATGGCCCGTTATTCTATGAGAAAAGGCCAGAGCCACTAGAGCCGCTAATTGCAGGAAAAACAGTACGCGAATCACGGGATTCTTAAGGTCGATATTCGAGCGCTGGAGCTTCTTGATAACGATCACACTGCATGCCCCTGCAAGCATAAACGAGAGCAGCCTTAGCAAGGTAACATCGCCAAGACCTGTACCCAGTAATATCGATATCATTGACCAATCAAACATTCCTAAAAGGCCGCTATCGTTTATCAATCCCACTTGTACAAGAAAGCCTAGCAGAACCCCGTGAAAACCAATAACCGTACCGACAAAGATATAAGAGAAGTGGGAGAACAGTAGAGCTCTATTTGCATTTGAATAGCGCCAAGCACTCAGACAGCCTCCAGCGATACTGAAGGCGCCAATATAAAGAAGTAATTTAGCTAGTAGACTTGCTAGCTCCCAAATGCCCGGGAGTGAAAACATCGAACGGCCTATTCAGGGTTAGTGGCTGTTGCCTGCAGATTCTCCAGTATGTTCTTCGGCGATGCTCGGATCGACAGTAAAGCTATAGCTATCTGCTACAGTGTGACCGTCTTCACCCATTACAGCCCAGTTAACAGTGAACGCCCCCGGATGCATGCCCGGTGTTTCGATCATAAAGGCATCTTTAGCTTCGCTATTGCTCTCGAAATTAGTTGGCATCTCGTGCCCCACACCCATCAGCTCCAGCTTCAGCAATTTAACCGGACCATTGAAAGTCAGGTTGATATGCGCGGGACCTTGCTTAATGATCGATCCATCAGCTGGTGCAGCCTCTTTTAGCGCAGTGTGCGCAAAAGCGGTCGCGGAAATCAAAAGTGCACATAGCCCGCAAACTACGAATTTCGATGCGCTCCAAAGTGTAAATTGTGAATGCTTCATAGAAACCTCAATTTAGGAAAAATGAATTAGATCATGGGATTATCGCAGCTCTTGAGCGAATAGGCGATCTAAGTCTTCTGTGTCAAATTGTCGCAGATGATGTTGAAAGCCCTAGTCTTTCTTCTTCCAAACCTGGTTCCTAGGAGAAAGCGTGATTTCATCGAATACGGTTCCCGACCTTGCCGCCAGCACCATCGAAACCGCACTCGCAATATCCTCAGGCTCGATTGCATTTTCCGCCGCGAGACCTGGCTCAAACTGTAAGTTTTCGAAGAAGGGCGTGCGCACAGCGCCTGGATTGATGAGCGTTATCCTGACGCCTGATTTACCACATTCCTCCCGCAGAGCCTGTGAAAAGCCACGAAGCGCGAATTTACTTGCACAGTAAATACTGCCCTGCTTAGCTCCTTTGAGAGCTGCTTCCGAACCCATGAACAAGATATCGCCTTCACCTTGTTTCTTTAACAGGGGCAAGAACGTCTTAGTCACAATTACCTGACTCGTTAAATTGGTATCCATCACAAGACGAATATCTTTTACGGACAGCTGCTCTAGGAACCCCATACGCCCGATGCCTGCATTGTTTATCAACGCTTTAATCGGTCTATCAATTTCATTGAGCAATGAAGACATAGCCCCTGGAAGCGCATCGAGATCAGCTAGATTAATACTCCGGCCACTGAAATTTGGGTGGTTCAACCCCGCCTTCTCAAAGCTTTTGGCAATCCCCAGTACTGCGTACCCCTCCGCCAACAATGCCTTCACCAAGGCTAAACCTATCCCTGAGGAAGCGCCCGTTACTACTACCAAATTTTGGTTGCTCGGATTATTCAAATTTTCACGCTCCCTAGTTTTCCAAAAAAGTTACGCACAACGATAATATTGCTCAGACGAGACATAATTCAACAGAAGCTCCTCTATCGCCATCAAGTGCGTATTTTCCTCTGTGCTTTTTAAAGCAATCATTCCCTCTGTCGTCTGGGTGGGTCGCGCAAACAACTCTTCATCAGGGTAGAGCTTTACAATTCTCTTGTGGAAATCGACAGGCATTCGAAACAAACCACTACTAACCGAATGCAACCTCTGAGCATCGAGCTTTGAAAATATTTGCGCAAACAGGGCTTCATAGGGCGCTAACCCTTCAGCCCCAAGGATAAGAGGCTCAAAACGAATAGCGACCTTCCAGCCAGCGAGTTGCAATTTGTGCAATGCCTCCAATCTCTTTTTTATTGAAGGCACTTTTTGCTCCCACTGCCCTGCAGCCTCCTGTGTGGTGAAACTCATTGCGATCACACAGTTTGGAACAACTTCAGTGTCCAGCAGACATCGAACCTGCGTACTCTTCGTCCTAATTTCTAGTTCCGCACCAGGATAACGTTTGAACACAGACAAAAAATGACTGCAGAAGTTGCTGACTGGCTCTAGCGCCAAACTATCGCAATCGTAGCCGCTGTAATATACGCCACCGCCATTGTTTTCCCCTATTTTCTCTGCGATCGCCTCTTCAAAGTCCTCGTAGTTAACGAACAAGACGTAGTTCGCCGAGCTATACATCCCCTGCAGAAAACAATAGCGGCAATCGTAAACACAGTTCAGCATGTGCGAAAAGTAATAACTCTTACTCTCGTTATAGCCATACCCAGAGGGCGCGGCTAAAACTTTGTTCCCGTATTTTTTTGCGAGTATCAGTGCTGGCGCCATTTTTTGCAGACGAAAGTTTTGCGACTTACGATTAAAAACCTCGCCATAGCGACCGCAAATAACTTGCGGGACTTGCGCAAATCTATCGAGCAAATTCCTTACTCGTTCCAATTCTAGAACTTCTTCTTCGATGTAGATTGTCGAAAACATAGTATTCCAATCACGAGCTTAAGCTTCGCTTATCCTGTCAATGCGCTCAGTAAGCTGCTGTATTAGTTTTCTAGCATCGCTAGCTTTCGGGCCGGCAACGCTGCCCAGCTCTTTTTCCAAACCTAAGGCTTTGTAACGCTGACAGAGTCGCCTCAACTGCAGTTTTTGATTTACAGTTAGATAAAACATGGAACATATTTCGAAAAAGTAACCGGGTAATCGCTGGTTAGAATTGTGTTGACTGGCGATTGCACCCATTCTTTCGATCAATATCAATAACTGGGGCGCCTGTGCAGCGATTAAGCCCGGGACACTGCGTATATCGATTTTACTAATTGGGTTTTCCAAATTATCCGAGATTACTTTGAAAACCTGCACCATCTCCGCGGTTGAATACTTAGTCGCCTCAGCATAAAACGCGGAAGCCTCCATTTCATACGCGGCATCCAATGGATACGAATTTTCGGGTTCATCAACAGTGACAACGCTGCCAACTTCGACTCCTTCGATGAGCTGTGGCGGGTACGCGCTAGTTCCTGTGCTGTGATCTGTGATTTTATTACCAAGCCAGGCATTTCCCAGCGAAGCATCACGGTGACCTGCTATGCCAATATTCAGCCATGCTCTTATCTCGCCGCTATCAGAGGCTTGCTGCTCACTGAGATAAGTTACTCCTGCGGTTATTGCCTCTTTACCTATGCCAGACACTAGAAGATGCAGCTTATTTGAATTGCTGTACTCTACGAATTTGGAAGAAACGTGGTGGCGCTCTAACTCTAGCATCTTTACTAGAGCCTTAGCTTCAAGCCCATGAGCCACAACTATATTCACTGGCATAGGATTTTTCACGCTTTCAATCATTCAACTCTCACAGTCCACTTCACGATAGTCTATTAATAACTGTTCATAATATTCAGCACTCTCTGTCTTGCCCCTCTTTGCCGCTCCATTTCTCAGAATCTCCGCCTTTTCTAACAAGGTCATCCTGGCCAGTAGTTTTTGCTCATCCTCTAATACATCACTGTTAAGTAGTTTAACAAGTGACTGCACACGAAACCTATCCATGCCCCAGTATTGCCTGGACAATTGATCCTCGTGCCCTCCATATTTCCTAAGCAAGGGCGTATCTATATAGAGAACTTGCTCTCGACTACACAGCCGTAACCATAGATCGTAATCTTCGCACGCTGGCAATGATTCATCGAAGCCACCTAGCCCCACATAGAGCGATCTTTCCATAACTACGGATGACGGTGAAATCACACACAGCGAAAGACAGCGAGAAAATAAATCTCCGCCCCTTTTCCTGTGTTTATCCATTTGATTAACTCGCTTACCATTACGAATCCAAATCTCATCACTGTGCACCAGCTTAAAGTCAGGCTTAGCCTGAAGTGCGGACAGCTGCGTCTCTAGCTTCTTAGGCAGCCATTCATCATCCGAATCCAGAAAGGATAGATACTTACTACTTGTCGCTTCGACACCCTTATTCCTTGCCGAGCTAACCCCACTATTTTCTTGCTTGATGTAGATCGTCTCTGGGTATTGGTCTTTGACGAGCTCTTCAGTATTATCTATAGATCCATCATCCACAACACAGACCTCATCAGCTTTCCGTGATTGCTTAAGGACAGATTCTAGCGCACGGCACAGCGTAGCCGCTCTATTGTAGGTAGGTATTATAACTGCGACAGAATTATTCACGGGTTTCAATCTAGATAGAATCAGCTCAATGATGTCGACCAATAACTATTGACCGGGTTTATCTTCATTTACAAAAAAGGGAACCGAGGTTCCCTTTTTTGTTCTACATTATTCAGGCCTGTTTCTTAGGCCTTACTCAGAATCGACGCTCTAACTGTATTTCGCCAATTCCTTTCTTGCTATCACACGGCGGTGAACTTCATCCGGCCCATCGGCAAGGCGCAATGTTCGCTGACCTGTCCACAATGCTGCAAGTGGAAAATCTTGCGAAACGCCTGCCGCACCATGCATTTGTATAGCACGATCGATAACACGCAAAGCCATATTTGGCACAGCAACTTTAATCTGTGAGATCGCGTCGCGTGCAGCTTTATTACCAATTGTATCCATCAACCATGCTGCTTTGTAGGTGAGTAATCGACACATCTCTATTTCGATTCTGCTATCGGCAATAATATCGTAGTTACCACCCAATTCGGCAAGCGGCTTTCCAAAGGCATCTCTGCTAACTGAACGTTTGCACATTAGATCCAGTGCTTTCTCTGCCGCACCGATGGAGCGCATGCAGTGATGGATCCGGCCTGGGCCTAGGCGCCCTTGAGCAATCTCAAACCCGCGACCACGACCAAGAATAATATTGCTCTGAGGCACACGGACATTGTGATATTTGATATGCATATGCCCGTGAGGTGCATCATCTCGTCCAAATACATGCATTGGGCGAATGACTTCAACACCCTCAGCATCCATAGGCACTAGGATTTGTGACTGACGAGTATGTTTAGGCGCATCTGGATCCGTGACAACCATAACAATCATAATCTTACAACGCGCATCACCGGCACCCGAAATGTAGAATTTTTCGCCGCTAATTACCCATTCATCACCATCTAGCACGGCGCTAGTTGCAATATTCGTTGCATCCGATGACGCGACTCCCGGCTCAGTCATAGCGAATGCAGAGCGAATTTCGCCTGCCAAGAGAGGTACCAACCATTCTTTCTTCTGTTCTTCGGAACCGTAGCGTTCCAACACTTCCA
>Ga0209632_10000738_pt1 | contig 33861 bp, 26 predicted proteins | sample COG_10_FD_184754 | JGI IMG/M metagenome (GOLD analysis project Ga0209632, IMG submission 184754) | Pelagic Microbial community sample from North Sea - COGITO 998_met_10 (SPAdes) (version 2) | ecosystem: Environmental > Aquatic > Marine > Neritic zone/Coastal water | place: Helgoland, sampling... | reverse complement strand
AAAACACCAAAAGTATCATCATCATCATCATCTATTTCTGGTATGGATAATAGTATGGATAATAGTATGGGTAATAATATTAATATATTGTTGAGAGAAATATTAGATAAACAAAATGAAATATTAAATTTATTAAAAAAATAAAAATATTAATTTACCATTTCGTATTGGAGGACTCGATCTTCACTTAAAAATGTTGTTTAAATTTTAAACATTAATTCAAATCCATGAAACTCAATAACATTACTATCATCATCATTTTTTTTTTCGTCAAACCCCATTTCATTGAGTGCTTTATAAAATTCTTTGTCTTCGTCGTTGTTTACCTTTATAGGATAATCTATTGCATCTTCCTGTAATCTATGTAATAAATGTTTTATTGATTCCTTATCAACGGGGTTGGGATAGTCTTTTATATGTATAACAATATATCTTATAAACCTTTTAAATATTTTTGATTTGTTCGTTGTATCATTGATATTTATGCCGAATATTAATTGATTTAAATTCATGTCATCCTTTTCTGATTTTATCCATTTTGTAATTATATCGCGCGGCGATGGTGGAGTGTATGTATGAAACCATGTATTACGATGTCCATAATTATAATTGTAGCACCCATCCTTACTCTTATCATAAGGACATGTGGGTTTTGCATATTGTGATGGTGTTTGATTCTGTGATAGTGTTGTATGTCTATCTGTTTTCATTTTACCACTTCCAACTGCATAAAAATGATGTTTTTTTTTAATTGTTTTATGATTACACTTCTTTGTTTTATGATTACACTTCTTTGTTTTATGATTACGTTTTTTTGTTTTATGATTACGTTTCTTTGTTTTATGATTACGTTTCATTGTTTTATGATTACGTTTCATTGATTGTAATATATATTTTTATTTTATTTTATTTTATAAAATAAAATTGATTATACTATCTATAAAATAAAATATATAAGTTATTCGACGAAAGATGATGCGTATAGTGTTTAAAACCATATATGATATTATTGCATCAAAATATTGTTGTTCAAAAAAGGCACTAAATGAAAATAGTACAAAATATCATGGGACGCCGTTTTCCGATTTAAATATAATGTTTATTATAATTTATCATTATTTTATGTTAATGAATGTATCGTTTATTTTGGTTTCAACAAATATTATTCCATTATGTGTACTGTATTGTTTCTCCTATTATCTACCTATTTGGGTAATTGTATATATTTCAAATACAATTACGATGACGGTAATGTTTAGTATTTTATGTCAAATTAAAGAAATGGTAAAAGATATGAAATGCGTGTGTTCAAATAATAATATTCAATTAAATACCGAAGAAATGATAAACGCAGTTGAAACAAATAATATTAGTAATGATAATAATAATCAAATCATGAATCACGGTGAAAATAGTTTGATTAATGAACTAATTGAAACACATAATAGTAATGATAAAAAGAATAATTAGATATACTCTATCTCATATGTTTTATTTCCGCCTTCATCCTTGATTATTAAGTTACCAATTTTTAAAATATGACCACTTTGATAACTTTCTAAATCAAATAATTCATGCGTTAATGCATTATAAGCATATTGGTTACCATCAAACTCTATTTTTTGTGCTTTCAAAGTAACTTGTTTTTTATTAATATCGCCCATACTATCACTTTGTTCATCTTGATAACTTGGTTTATATGAAAATTTCGAGTTATCACTAGAACCGAATGCAAAGCATTGTAATTTTTCATTACTATTTGATTTTGAGTGTAAAACACAATCAATAGATGATTCTTTTACTGCATTTAAAATACTATTAGAAATAATTTCTTTTGTAGATGAAATTTCATATAAACTTTCATCTGTTGTAATTGGTTTATCATTAAGTTTACTTTTATCATGTAGACGCAATTCGCGTGTTTCGTCTCCTTTTAATTGTTTTTCTGAAATACTCATTAAGTATAAGAAAACATTAACAGATCTTAATTCTTCTGGTAAATCTTGATGACTACATATACGACGAGCACGACCAATAACTTGTTCAATACGCACTGGATGCCAATATGGTTCTGTAATATGAACATAACGAACATTTTTTAAGGAAATTCCTTCGGCACCGGATGATGTAATCATTAATAATTTAATAATATCGCCCATATTATTGTTAGGTGAAATTTGTTTTAATTTTTGTACAATAGTGTCGGGTACATATTTCCATGCATTATTTAATACGTTTCTTATAATTTCTTTTTCTTCGGCTGTTTCAGTACCAGTATATAAAGCAAATGTAGGTTTTCCGATATCTTTTTCAGGTATTGCTAAATTCCAAATTTCTCCAGTTTTTTTTATTTTAAATTGAGTAAATCCATTATGTTCTAATATTAATTTTAAAATACCAATACCTTCTATTTGTCTGAATTGTGTATAAAGTAAATGAATGCCTTGATGATCATCGTCTTTTACATTTTCCAAAATATGTAAAAATTTAGGACTATAAATTTCAAGTGCTTCTGGTGTTAAATATTTATCACTATTTTTCTTTAAATTTGATAATGCGGTATTAATCCGATCTTTATAGGTGGTTGATATATCAACTGTATCTACAAGTGATCTAGATGGGTCAACTTCATCGCCATCATTGTCATCATCAAACGATTCATCTCTATTTAAAATTTCTGTATTATCGACAGCATCAATTAAATCCTCATTGATAACATTATTATTAATTGCATCATTTAAATCCAATTCTTCTCCATTATCTCCTTTTTTGTCAGGCATAGGTCTCATAATTTCTGGTTGAGGAAATACGAAATTGCAAAATAATCGTGAAAAAATACGATAAGTAGATGTTGATTTTTCATACAAATCATCAGTAACATTTGTTTGTTTCTTCCCTTTTAATGCGTTCCTTTTATCCTGTGCTCTTTCAAGTACACGTGCTTCTTCGTAAATAGCAAATTGGAAATCACTCATAGGTATTTTAATGATTTTAAAATCATCTGGATTTGTTTTTGTATATCGAGGCATTAATGATTCTTGTGCACTACGGAAGTAAGATGTAAGACCCAATATACGTTTTTTAAACATATTCATATTTTTTAATTCTCCGTTCGATTCAATAAAATAAGTTTTAAATTCATCAAGTGTATCTGGTAATGCTTTATAATTGGCAACAGATATATTTGTAGGCATAAGTGTAATATTGTTTTTTTTTAAAATAGCAGTAACCAATTTTATAAAATTCTCATCGTTAATTTCACCGCGTTCGCCGATTTGTAAATTTATTCCAGCATATGTTTTATCCTTTGCAGATACTTTATTTACAAATCCAAATGGATTACGGGTAATAACGAGTGTTGTATTTGATGCCTTATATTCAATCAAATCCAAAATATGACCACCTAAAATAGTTGGTTTAAATAATGATTGTAAATATTTTGCATTAACCGGTTGTTTTGATGAAATAGTAAGTTTTAATGTCCATGTTGTAATATGTCCACGTAAAATATTGAATAATATACCAATTTCATTTGGGTAATTAATAACAGGCGTTCCTGATAATAAAACAATTTTTACATTTACTGCTTTCATTAATAAGTTATATAAAGAAGTAGCAATTGTAGGTTTTTTTTTAGATAATTTATTAACAATACGACTAACTAAATTATGTGCTTCATCAACAATAACGACAGCATTATCAAATGGATTAATTGTATTATTGTGTGTTAATTCAGTTATTTTTTTTTCGCGTAACCCATTATAATTAATGAATTTATATTTATGTAAAATCATTTCATCAATTTGTTTATTAAGGGTTAATTTATCATTTTCTGTAAGTGAATCATAATTAGATGGTTTAGACATATTAACTAACCATGCTCCTCCATGTTTATTAATATAATCTACAGATATAGATAAAACCTTTGATAAATTTTCAATAATTTCTTCATCTTTGCCTTCGGTTTGAATAAATTCCCAAAATTGATTTTTTCGATATATTTCATCTCCGCATTTTTTTAATTCTTCTCTATAATTTACTTGGAGAGAAGCAGGTGTCATTACAATAACTTTTTTATCTGATTTCATTCCTTCTGCAATTGCAATAGAAGAACATGTTTTCCCAGACCCCAAACCATGATATAGTAATAATCCTCGATAAGGAGTATATAAATTTAAATAATCTTTCACTATTTCTTGATGCGTCATCAAAGAAAACTCATTGGTTTGATCGTTTCCTGCACATGTCGCAGGTTTACTTGCTTCATCTGATAATTTTTTTTTATATTTTAAGAATACAGACGATATAAAATTCACAAATATTTCTCGATTATTCATATAATAATTTGATGCAGGTATAAAAATAGGTTTTTCCAGTTTTTTTTTAAGACGTATTGAGATAGGTATATCATCAATTACAATATCAGAAATAGGTCCTTGTTTGATACCAACTAATGGTTTTTTAGTTCTTCTTCGCATTGTTATTTTTTGCAATTTAGTTTCTTCTTCCTTTTCTTCTTCGTCTTCCTTTTCTTCTTCGTGTTCCTTTTCTTCTTCGTGTTCCTTTTCTTCTTCATCTTCCTTTTCTTCTTCGATGCGAGATAATTGAACTTTAGGTTTTATTTTTAATGTTTTGTTTTTTTTAATAGTAAATTTTTTTTGGGTAACGTTTGGTTTTGTTTTTTCTTTTGTTTTTTCTTTTGTTTTTTCTTTTGTTTTTTCTTTTGTTTTTTCTGTTTCTGTTTCTGTTTCTGTTTCTGTTTCTTTTTCGTGCAATATATTATCGTTACCTATTTCATCTCTATCTTTATCATTTTCAACTATATCAATAACTGGTTTTGTTTCATCAACTATTTTTTTAGATTTTAATGTTTTTAAAAAATTACTTCTATCAAAAAAACCGTTATTTTTGGATTTATCAATAATATTTACAACATTCTTATTCACTTCTTCGATATCGATTGGTTCATCGTCTTCATGTGGTAATTCTTCTTCTTCCTTTTCTTCTAATTGTTTTATCTCTTTATTAAATTTAGTACCTTGTTTCGGTTGACCGTTTACCTTAGGTTTTAAATTCAATTCAAATTTTTTTTCAACTGCGGGAGGTTTATTAATTTTTAATTTAGCTAAAAGCAATGCTGACATATCTTATATTAAATACATATTTTTAAAAACAAAAAAAATATGTATTTAATTAGTTAAAATATAATTATATATATTTATATAATTTACATAACGCTGCCATCAATCATTTGTATAGATTTTTCACTGGCAATTTGCTCTGCTTTTTTTTTAATCTTATGTACACCTTTTCCTAAAAATACAAATACATATGATTGTTCTAATATTTTTTCTTGAATTTTTTGAAAAGAACCAAATGTTTTAAATGGTACAATATCACTACTTTGCATTGCATGAAGTGGTCGCCCTACACGTAAAATAACATCCATTTCATAACCATCTTCTAATGTATGACTAATTTCTAAATAATCAGGTGTTGTTTTAAATTCTTTCTGAATTTTTACTTGAAGAATATTTTTAAAATTGTCATCAGTGTTAATAATTTTACTCCAGTCAACATGTGTTTCAAAAACAGATTCTACAAAAATTTGTGCCATTTGAAATCCTGGACCAGTAACAAATACATCCTTAAACCACCCATGTTCATCATTAACTGTAATTTTATTAAAATCTAAAAATAATGCACCAATAAATGCTTCAAATAAACAACCCAATTTTTTGAGATTTGTTCTTATTTTCTTTTCCTCTGCGTATTTTGAAATAATTAACCATTTATTAATGTGCATATCATATGCTAATTTACCAATATGTTCATTTTTTACAAGTGCAATTTTTTTTTCAGTCATAAATCCTTCATCTGCTTTAGGAAAACGACGATATAGATAATATTTTGTAATAAGTTCCAATACACCATCTCCGATAAATTCTAATCTTTCGTTTGATTTAGTCTTTAATTTAATACAATCAGGAGGACAATCAACAATAGTAATATTATTAGTTTCATTTTCAAATTGTGGACGTTTTGTATAAGAACTATGAACAAATGCACGTTTATATAATTCTAAATTGTTTACAGGAGCATTTATACCATACCGCGTAAGAATAGATTGAACATTATTCAATGTAATCTCGTTATTTTCATTATTGAAAGGGTTAAACACTAAGTTATCTCCAAATTTAGTAACATCGCCATCTTGTAAAATATGTTTAATTTCATCAGAATTTAGTAAATTTGGTGTGTTTTCGTTTTCCATAATAGTGTATTAATAAATAGTATATTATATTTAGAAGATCGATTTTTTTAAATTTGTTTTAATTATAATTTATATAAAAAAATATATAGTGTAATATTATATATATAATGACCATTGCAAGAATTGGACAACGAAATATGAATATGGCAGATAACGCTAACTCTAAATGCCCAGGACTTGCGCCAACCGTCGGTCTTAACTCGTCGGTTGCTGCTGTTTACAGAAAACGAATTGGATGCTGCGGAAAGTGCGTTATTTCTATGACGAAAAACACTGCATATGGTTGCAGTGTTGGTTGTACTACACGTAGACATTAAATATTTAAAAGGAATTATATATAAAAAGGAATTAAGTATTATTCTTTTAATAAGCATATTAGTATTTAATGCTTATTAAAATAGATTATAGAGAGAGTAAATTATTATTATTATGTAATGCATATATTCAAGATAATTCAGATATTCAGATAGTTAGTGAGAATTTACCATTAGGAGATATTATAATTTGTGATAATAATGGGAATGAAAAAATTATAATAGAGAGAAAAAATCTGAATGATTTAGCTTCAAGTATTCGCGACGGACGTTATAAAGAACAAGGTTATCGGTTAAATCAATGCGATATGCATAACCATCATATTTATTATTTGGTTGAGGGCGATTTGAGATATTATCGTCCATTTAAAGGAATGCCTGATAAAAAGACTTTATTATCAGCAATGGTTAGTATCAGTTATTTTAAAGGATTCTCTCTTTATCGAACCAATAATTTAGAAGAAACATCAGAATGGATCCTTCAGTTTGCAAATAAATTAATTAAAGAAGGGAATGATGCTGTACCGTATTATGATGGAGGTGCCGAAATAATTAATGAAAATACAGATTATACACAAGTAATTGGAAAAAGAATTAAGAAAAACAATATTACACCCGAAAATATATCGGAAATAATGTTATCTCAGATACCTAATGTAAGTAATGTATCAGCAAAAGCAATAATAGATAAATTTAAAACATTTTCAAATCTTATACAATGTATTGAAAAAGATTCAGCATGTTTAAATGATATTTTATTATATAATAAAAACGGGCAATCCAAAAATTTATCAAAACCATGTATTAATAATATTTATGAATTTTTAATAAAAAAATCAAATATTACAATAGATACTTTATAATGATTAAATTTATAATGATTAAATTTATAATGATTAAATTTATAATGATTAAATTGTAAATAAACTAAATATATTATAAAATAATAGATATTATAATATATAATATGTTTTCTGATAATACTTATAAAATTATTGGATATGTAGTTGTTCTTTTTTTTTTAATATGTGTTATGTGTAAATCCATTCAGTTCCAAAGTGGTATCATAATAGAAGGTTTAGAAGGAAAAGATAAAACCAAAGATAATAAAAAAATGATAGATAATAAAGACGATAAATCAAAGGAAAGTAATAAAGAAATTAATGATACTATAAATGATGCTATAACCCAATATAAAGATTTAATAATAAGTGAAACAGATTTAGATCTAGATGATATTGAAAGTCGAATAAATAATAATAAAATTCAAAATATGGAAAAATATTTATTAAATATTACAACATTAACCAACTGTAAAAAAATAATCAATAATGAAGAATAATTGTATTATTCAATTATATAAAATATAGTTAATAAAATATATTTTATATAATCATTTAGTTATCGACAATGTCTCTTGAGTATGAAACTCCTCCCCAATTAGTGTCCATTGCGTTTGCACTATATTGTCCATTTTCACCATTTGAGTATATTTTATCTAACGGAGTATTAATGCCTATGTTTTGATTATTTGAATCGTATCCAGGGTAAGAGTTAACATTATAATTATTATTATTGTCTCGACCAGCATCGATCAATTTATTTATCGGGGACTCTGTTGGTTGTTGCATTATTTTTTCATCTAAATGCGTAAAATCTGGGATGTCATTTTCACTTTCATTTTCAGTAAAATTAGAACTATTTAAATAATAGTCAGGTAATCCACCATTTATTTTAGTTGGACTAGAATGTGCTTTATAAACAGGTTCTCCTTGCGTATTATATGAATGTTGTAAAAATAAAATAGGACATATAATTCCTTGACTACGTTGCCATTCGGTGAATTCAGTATATTCTTCTAAATTTTTAAAACGTATCGGGTTTACGCCGGGAATTGTAGCACGTTTAGTATTATATAAAAAGAAGTTATTACTTTTTTGGACAAGCATATCCGGGCAATTTTCGGAAATAGTATGTTCATTATCATTGTCGTTGTCGTTATCGGTTGTAAATGTTTCAATATCATTTGAACGATATATAAAATAAAATCCCAATAAAAATAAAAATAAAATTATAATTAGTTTATACATGTATATAAAAATATATATATTATAATTTACAATAATATATAGAATTATAATTTAATTTCTAAAGAATGTATATAACACAATAATGTCAAGTAATAAAAGATATTTACAAATAGCACATATAGAAAAAGACAACAAAGATATAAATAAAAAAGACATAGATTTAAAAGAAATTACTACAGTTTCGTCATTGGATGTTAGTAATATGGTTACCAATAAAACCCCAATATTTATAAAATTTTATGCAAACTGGTGTGGGCATTGTATACAAATGCATGAATCGTGGATAGAATTAATACAATATTTTAAGAATAATTATTCAGATGCAAATATGTCAATTGTATCAATTGAAGAAAAGTCAATAAGTGATGTGAATATAAAAAATAATTTAATAGATAAAACACAAAACCTTACAGTTAATGGATTTCCTACAATTGGGTTGATTGTTTATAAAAATGATAAACCATCATTTATTCAATATAATGGATCGAGAACAAAAGATGAAATGATTGCTTTTATAAAAAAAAATGTATTATTAACAAATAAGAAAAAAAATGGATTGAAACGTGTAAATAAAATTACGCGTAAATTCAAAGGGAAAAGTAATAATGTAAAAAAACCATCAAATAAAAATATAAAATCCATTAAGCAAAAGTATAAAACCATTAAAAAAAAGTATAAAACCATAAAAAAAAATGTAAAAACATTAAAAAAAAAATATAAAAACATTAAAAAAAAGTATATATAATAAATTCAAAAAACGTATATAATCTATTATAACATCTGTAAATTAATTTTATCATATGATAAAATTAATAAAAATATTAATAATAAAATTGAATTAAGTAAATAATAATACAAAGATTGTACACCATACTATACCAATATTGAGATGTACACTTCATATCGTCTTCTTACCTTTGAAACGTTCGACGAGGAGACAGTGAGTGAAATAACAAAGAGTGGATACGAAAAGAAAGAAAAAACATTCGGAATTAAGATGTTCGGTATAAATGAAAAGGGTAAGACTGTTTGCATTTATGTTATTAATTATACACCGTTCTTTTATGTAAAGGTTAGCGATACATGGACAGATACGGAACGAATACAGTTTGTCGAACAAATTAAAAATGAAATCGGAGAGTTTTACGGAGAATCTATTTTATCTACTAAATTAATTAACCGAAAAAAATTATATGGTTTTGATGGAGGCAAAACTCATAATTTTATAGAATTTAATTTTAAGAATGAAGCAACAATGAAAAAGGTAAAAGGGTTATGGTATTCCAAACTGAATCCTCAATCTGAATATCGATTAAAACCAGAAGGTTATTTATTTGATTATGAATCAACGCGTTTGTATGAATCTCAAATTCCACCGCTTCTTCGTTTATTCCATATTAAAGAATTTAGTCCATCTGGATGGATTGGGTTGCCAAAAAACAAAAGAAAAAAAATTTCGAATAAAACAACAACATGTAATTATGAGTATAGTATTAATTATAAAGATATTATTCCCTTATCAAAAAAAGAAACACAAGTTCCATATAAGATATGTAGTTTTGATATTGAAGCAAGTAGTAGTCATGGTGATTTTCCATTACCAGTAAAAAATTATAAAAAACTCGCGTTGAATATCATTGATACATGTTTATTAGAAAATAATTATACACGTGCATTTATAAAGTCATTGATTTATACTGCATTTGGTTATGATAGTATCGAAAATATTGATAAAGTATATCCATTAAAGAATCACTCAATTGAAAAAATTGAAAAATATTATGATATGTGGATTAAAATAAAACCATCAACATATAAGAATGATGAGGTAGATATTGATATAGGTATATCGCATATGAAGTATGAGGCAAATGAGAGTATTTATGAAAATGATGACAATAATGATAATGATGATAATGATGACAATGATGAAGATAATAAATTGAATGAACAAGTTGAAGAACATAGAAAAAACTATTTACATAAACCCAAAAAATACAAAAAGAGCGGAACTATAATTGACTTATTAATGGATAAAGAAGAATTACGCGAGGTAAAGGTATCAGAATTAACAAGGACATTGAGTTCTATTTTTCCCAAATTGGAAGGAGATAATGTTACTTTTATTGGGTCTACATTTGTTCGTTATGGAGAAGATAAACCGTATTTAAACAATTGCATCGTAAAGGGTACATGTAATGAATTAGAAAATGCAGAAATTGAAACATATAATACAGAAAAGGAAGTATTACTTGCTTGGTCAAAGTTAATACAGCGTGAAAATCCAGATATTGTAATTGGTTATAATATTTTTGGTTTTGATTACCAGTTTATGTATTTAAGAGCAAAAGAATTAGGTTGTGAAAGAGAGTTTTTAAAATTATCAAGAAATAAGAATGAAGTATGTTTAAATAAAAATTGGAGAACGGGAGAAGAGGGATTAGAAGAGAATACACTTGTTATTGCAAGTGGTCAGCATGATTTAAAATTTGTAAAAATGTCAGGAAGATTGCAAATTGATTTATATAATTATTTTAGACGTGATTATCAATTGACTCAATACAAATTGGATTATGTTGCTGGTTATTTTATTGGCGATTATGTGAAAAAAATAGAACATTTAAATAAATCAGAAGAAGGATCATCGAGTGAATATACAAAAATTTATAGTAAGAATTTAGTTGGATTAGAAAATGGAAGTTTTGTTAATTTTGAAGAAGAAGCACATTCGTCAGATCAATACAAAAATGGTAAGAAATTTGAAGTAAGTGACGTCGATAGTGAAAATGGTACATTTATTATTCGTGGTAAAGAAGAACCAGATTTGATAAATAAAAAGGTAAAATGGGGTATGGCAAAAGACGATGTAACTCCTCAAGATATTTTTAGAATGACAAATGAAGGTCCAGCAGAGCGTTCTATTATTGCGAAATATTGTATTCAAGATTGTAATCTTGTTCATCACTTGATGAAAAAAATAGATGTTATTACAAGTTATATAGAAATGGCATCATTGTGTAGTGTTCCGATGGACTTTCTTGTTATGCGTGGACAAAGTATAAAACTAACAAGTTATGTTTCAAAAAAATGTCGAGAAAAAGATACATTAATGCCCGTTATTGATAAATCGTTAGATGATGATGGGTATGAAGGTGCAACTGTATTAGAACCCAAATGCAATTTATATTTAGATACACCAGTTGCTTGTGTGGATTATAGTTCACTTTATCCTTCAAGTATGATTAGTGAAAATATTTCACATGACAGTAAAGTATGGACACGTGAATTTAACATGGATGATAAATTAATTATTGAAACAGGCGAAAAAGACGATAGAACCGGCATTTATATATATGATAATTTACCTGGTTACGAGTATGTTAATATTACATATAATACATATAAATGGCAACGCAAAAATAATAATCCCAAAGCAGGAATGGAAAAAATTAAAATTGGATATAAAATATGCAGATTTGCCCAATATCCTAAAAATGAAGAAACAGGTGAAACATCACACGCAGTCATGCCGTCGATTTTAAAGGAACTGTTAGCAGCACGTAAATCAACTAGATCGCTTATTAAAACCGAACCTGATGAATTTATGAAAAATATTTTGGACAAAAGACAATTGAGTATTAAAGTTACTGCTAACTCATTATATGGTCAAACTGGTGCAAAAACAAGTTCTTTCTATGAAAAAGATTGTGCTGCATCTACAACGGCAGTTGGTCGTAAATTATTAACATATGGTCAACGTGTTATAGAAGAAGCATATAAAAATGAAATAGTTGAAACAACAAACTATGGAAAAGTTCGTACTCGAGCAGAATATGTGTATGGTGATACAGATTCAGTATTCTTTCGATTTAATCTAGAAGATTTAGACGGAATTCCTATTATTGGTAAAAAGGCATTAGAAATTACTATTGAGTTAGCAAAACAAGCAGGTGAATTAGCATCAATGTTTTTAAAAAATCCCCATGATTTAGAATATGAAAAAACATTTCTTCCATTTTGTTTACTATCTAAAAAACGTTATGTTGGTATGCTTTATGAAAATGATCCAAATAAAGGGAAACGTAAATCTATGGGTATTGTATTAAAACGGCGTGATAATGCTCCTATTGTAAAAGATATTTATGGTGGAATCATTGATATTTTAATGAACAGTCATAATATTGAGGAAGCATCAACCTTCTTGAAAGAGTCATTACAAAATATAGTAGATGAAAAATGCGGTATTGATAAACTTATCATTACAAAATCATTAAGGTCAGGTTATAAAAATCCACAACAAATCGCACATAAAGTATTGGCAGATAGAATTGGTCGCCGCGATCCAGGAAATAAACCAAATAACGGGGATCGAATACCATATGTATATATTGATAATCCAGATAAAAAGGCATTACAAGGTGAACGAATAGAAACACCAAGTTATATTAAGGATCATAAATTAAAAATAAATTATTCGTTTTATATTACTAATCAAATTATGAAACCAGTTCAACAATTATTTGCGTTAGTATTAGAACAATTAAAGGATTTTAAAAAAAAATATGGTCATACATTACGTAAATGGAAATGTACAATAGATGCACTAGAAAAAGAATACAAAGACAATTCTGAAAAATTAAAAGAAAAAGAAAATTCATTAAGAAACAAAGAAGTTAAATCAATATTATTTGCACCATATTTAAGGCATACAAATAATATGAAAAATGGTGATACAAATATAAATATGTTCTTTTCTACAACAAAGAAAAATTAACATATACTTATCGTACAATAATATATTTTTTTATAAATATTAAATACTATATATAAATTGTTTAAACATAATTTTATATAATAATCAGTAAATAAAAATGTCAAAATATGAAAAATATGCAAATAATGGATTAACTGGTTTAGCTAATTTAGGAAATAGTTGTTATTTAAACGCATGTATGCAAATTATATCACATACATATGAACTCAGTGATTTTTTAAATAAAGGTGATTATAAATCAAAATTAAATAAATTACCTGATTCAATTATTTTATTAGAATGGGATAAGTTACGGGAATTATTATGGCAAAAAAATGCGACTGTTGCACCAAATGGATTTATAAATTCTCTTAAAAAAATGGCAAAAATAAAAAAACATGATATATTTACTGGATATTCACAAAATGACGTTGAAGAATTTTTATTATTCATCATTGATTCATTCCATAATGCATTATCACGTGAAGTAGAAATGAAAATTACTGGAAATATGCAGAATGATACAGATAATTTAGCAATTACATGTTATAACATGATGCAAACATTATATAAGAAAGAATATTCTGAAATGGTAAATATTTTTTATGGAATTCATGTATCACAAATTGTATCTGATGAAAATAATAAAATATTGTCTCAGCGTCCTGAACCGTTTTTTGTATTAAATTTATCTATACCAGATGTAAAAGGACATTCTACATTATATAGTTGTTTTGATCATTATTGTGAATCAGAAATTTTATCAAACGAAAATGAGAATGCATGGTTTAATGATAAAACTAATTCATATGAAGACGTAAAAAGAAATATTATTTTTTGGAGTTTACCTAATATAATGATTATTACTTTAAAACGATGGAATATAGTAAATCGTAATAAATATAATGATATTATTAATATACCTATAAATAATGCAGATTTTTCAAAATACGTAAAAGGTTATAATGCAAATTCATATATATATGATTTATACGGAATATGTAATCATAGTGGTAATGTAAATGGTGGACATTATACTGCTCATATTAAAAATGCAAATGGTAAATGGTATAATTTTAATGATACAATAATAACTGAAATAGACGAAAGCAAAATTATATCTTCGCAAACATACTGTTTATTTTATAGAAAAAAATAATAACATAATTAATATATAAATATGGATGATGATAAATTAGTTATTGATAAATTAGAAAATAAATATGTTGGTATAGAACCAATGTTATTAATATGTGTAATTGCTATACTTATTATTTATTATTATTTATTTTCGTCTTTAGGAAATAATGCAGATAATAAATCATCTATAATTACAGTTGTATTTGAAACAATGTTATGGGTTCTATTTATTATTATGTTATTGATTAATGGTCTTATTTATATTTTTGGTATTGATTTAATACAAACATTAAAATTTTGGATTCGTCATAATGATGAAACTGATGTTAATGATGACAGTGACAGTGACAGTGACAGTGACAGTGATAGTGATGGTGAAATTCCATTTATTAAAAAAAAAGAAGTTTTTCATTTACCAGAAAATAAATATAATTATGAAAATGCTAGTGCTATATGTAATGCATATGATGCTAAATTAGCATCATTCGATGAATTGAATGATGCATATAAAAATGGTGCTGATTGGTGTACATATGGTTGGTCTAGTGATAAAATGGCATTATTCCCAACTCAACGAAAAAAATGGGACGAACTGCAAAAAGTAAAAGGTCACGAACAAGATTGTGGTCGTCCAGGAATTAATGGAGGTTATATTAATGATGTAGAAATGAAATATGGCGTTAATTGTTATGGTGAAAAACCAAAATTAAATTCATCACAAGCATATAAAATGCGTCAAACGCCAATTTATAATAAAACCCCAAAAGAAATTACTTTTAATAAAAAAGTTAATTTTTGGAGGAGTAAAATAAATGATATTGAAATGGCACCATTTAATCATAATAATTGGAGTATGCTATGAGTTTAATAAATTAAAATATACAAAAACTAAATTTTGTATATTTAATATATACATGAAAGGGAGAATAAATAATTTTTATTTTGGTGCTATTATAATATTAGGGGTATTATTATTATACTCTTATTATTATTTTTATAGTATTCATAAAAATATTATTAATAAACTTTGGGGAGGGATCAATAATATTAAAACTTTAAAAAGTATATACTTTATTTCTATATATTTAGCAGCAATCGGTTTTTTATTTACTTTATATTTTTTGCATAAATCAACATCTTTAAATATAAATGAATTATCATATATACCGTTAACTATTTTATTGCTTATTTGTGCATCAATATTTTGGATGCCATTATCATTTAAATATTTAAATGATAATTTAAAATCAGATTATTTAAAGTATTTAATTGTTATTATTTTAACTATTGTTTCAATGTCGTCATTATATTTATTAAATTTAATAAAAAACATTAAAGAAACTAAATATATTAATCATAAAAAAAAAGCAATACTTGGTATGGGATATTTTTTTATACATACTTTTTTTTTAGATAATGTTTTATGGGTACATCATTTTTTCTGAATATATTTTATTTATTCATATTTTCAATTCATTTTTTGCTCCTGTATTTTTTTGTTTTGTTTGTGTTTTTTATTACACGCTGACGCTTCGACATATTTTTAGGTTTTGTAATTTCTGCTAATTCTAATAATTTATCAAATAAACTATCTGGAATAGTTTCAGAATCATTATACGAATCATTATTTTCACTTTGACATACAGTTTGTGTTTTACAAAATAATCCAACTGGAATTCCTAAATCTTCGTGCGTATTATTGGTAGTTTGCTTTTTTTCACCTTTAACTTTTGGCGATTTGTTTTTATTTGATTTTCCTCCACCATTAAACTTTAAATTATTAGGTTGTAACATATAATCATTATTAATTGGATATCCTAATGAAGTTAATACTCCGTTATGTTTTACAACAGTTAAATCAGAATATGCAAGACTCATTCAATATGTATATATATATATATATGAGTGTAATTAATTATTTTGTATAACGCTTAATATCAGATGTATATTTTATCTCTCTTTTATTTTTTATAATACTCATAATTTGGTTTACATGTTCTTCATTCCCAATACAACTTGTTAAACAGTTCTCTATATATTTTAATGTTAAAGGAGATGTTTGTTTTGTTTCGACAAATCTTATTTTCCCATCAGAAATATTAATTGTTGCATTCTTAATATCATTACTTTTTACATAGGTTATGATATCTTGTTCCAATGTATTTCGTTTTGATTTTAATTCTTTCATTTCTTCATTTATTGCCTTTAATTTGTCATCTATCGAAACCCACTGTTTAATATTATTTTCAAACATTATAATAATTTATCTATATTTATATCTAAATTATTATTATTATTAATTAACAATTATATATTGATTTATTTGCGCGATTTGCGTGATTTGCGTGATTTGCGTGATTTTCTCGATTTGTATTTTAAAGTGCGTTTAATAGAATTTCCTATTTTACGAAACCCTCTTTTACTATTTTTGCTACCTTTAAAATAACGCTGCAATGCCAAAAGACCAAATGGAACAGTTGCAGCTTCTATGACTCCTTGCCCTCCCTTCGTTTTCTTCTTATATTTTTTGGTAGAACAACCTTGTTTACGTTTTCCCCCTCCTAATTGAGATTTGACGTTTGATAAATTTTTCATTAAATCCTTAACCATGTTTTCCCCTGGTACTTCTAATGCGGAAGTGCCGTGACTTCTTATTCCCGAAGATCCTCCATATTGTTTAACCATTTTATATTATATATAACTATTTTAATTTAAAATAAATAATAATTAAATCATCATTCTTTTACGCAAAAGTAATACAAAAATACCTAAATGTAATAAAAAACTAATAATAACAAACATCATACATAAATATAAGTATGGTGTAATTTGTATAAGTATTAAATCAATTATAGGTGTTATAAAAATTTTAACCTCTTTTTTCACATCATCTCGATTTAAAATATCTATACATTCGTTAATCAATTTATCTTTTAACATTATTATTCTTATTTGTATAATTATACAAAAAAATATATATATAAATACTTATTTTTTATAAACTATTGCGTGTTATATAAATGTAATTTTTCTAATATATTTGTATTTACAATGGAAAATACAGAATTGAATATATTATCATCTTCATCTATTAATACCTTTAAATTTGATAAAATTAATTTAGATGATCCCGAACCACTACATAATAGTGGATTTTACTTTACTCGGTTATCTTTAGGAAATGATAAAACTCCGCTTTATTTTCAATTGCCAGAATGCAAAACAAAACAAGGTGTTATTTCTGTTAAAAACTCAAAATATATAGATCTAATGTTTGAAAGAAATAATCATAATGATTTAATGGAATGGATTGAAAAATTAGAATACCGGTGCCAAGACATTATAGATTCTAATAAAAATTTATGGTTTCAATCTGAGTTAACTCGTGATGATATTGAAACAATGATGTCACAGATAATAAGATTATACAATTCCGGAAAATATATGCTAATGAGAGTTTTTATTGATGTTAATAAACATACAGGAAATAATAAATGTATTTCATATGATGAAAATCAGTTAGGTATTGATTTAGAAACTATTAATCCGGAACAAACAATTATTCCATTAATTGTAATCGAAGGAGTAAAATTCTCTTCAAGAAGTTTTGAGATATCATTAAAAATGGTACAGGTTATGGTAACCGGGAATAATAATAAAAATACATTATGTTTAATTAAAAAAAATAAAAATCCTGAAAAAGAACCTAATATTGAAAAACATAATGATGTTAAAGAACCTATTTTAGAAAAAACTATTTTAGAAGAACCTATTTTAGAAGAACCTAATTTAGAAGAACCTAATTTAGAAGAACCTAATTTAGAAGAACCTATTTTAGAAGAACTTATTTTAGAAAAACCTATTTTAGAAAAATCTATTTTAGAAGAACCTATTTTAGAAGAACCTATTTTAGAAGAACCTAATTTAGAAGAATATCGTTTAGAAGAACCTAATTTAGAAGAACCTAATTTAGAAGAACCTATTTCAGAAGATCAAATATTGAATATTAGCAAATTAAATAAACCATTATTAGATGAGTCGCATTTGGAAAAAACTTTAGGAAACCAATATTCGAATAACAATGATTTAGAAGAAGTTTTTTTAGATTATGATAATACTAGTGATGTAATTGATTTAAAACAACCAAAAGAAGTTTATTATAAATTATATAATATTGCAAGAGAGAATGCAAAAAAATATAGATTACAAGCAATTCAATCATATTTAGAATCCAAAAAAATTAAATCAAAATATATGTTATTTGATATTGACGACGATTCTGACGATTCTGACGATTCTGATTATGAAAATTATTTAGGATAACCCAAATTAAATATATTAAATAAATTAGCAAAAAAATATTTTATCAGTAATTTAATATAATGACCTTATTGAAAAATTTACAAAAAAACGTTAAGTCTCATCATTTTATTGCCTTAATTGGTATTCTTGTTTTAGCATTTGCCATTATGCAATATACCAACAGAAAGACCAACTATGCTGATGGATTCGAACATGGAAATTCGGATTCCCCTAGTGAAATGCACGGATCCTCCAATCCATCTGGATCGGTCGGGGCAGCTATTCCCGCAACTGAACATATTGGGCAAAATGAGATCTACTCTAATGTCCCTGCTAATGCTAATACAAACACTCACGGATTACCACCTGTAGCGCAAAGAAATGATTATGATCCTTCCGAATTATTACCTAAAGATGTGAATAGTCAATGGGCACAATTAAACCCTGCTGGAAATTCTAACTTTAGTAATGTTAATCTTTTAAAAGCAGGTGCACACCACGGTATTGACACCGTTGGGAATTCGCTCCGAAATGCTAATTTGCAAGAACGTTCCGAACCCCCTAACCCAATGACATCCGTTGGTCCATGGGCAAACAGCACTATTGAACCGGATAATATGCGTCGTACTCTTGAAATTGGATCTAATTAAATAATATTTTAACTAATAATTAAATGATAATTTAAATTTTATATTTAAAAATAATTATAAAATTTCACCAAAGCAATTTATCTGCTAACCATCCACGACTCCATCTTGTATGTCTGTCACGATCATGACGCATCTTATATAACCGCCGTCGAGTTTTAGCGTATTTAATGCCACGTTTTTTAATATAAGTTGGAAAATCGTTCATTCCATTTGCTCCAACACTTGCAATTTTTTTATTATTTTTATAAACATCTATTTTTTTTGTTTTATTCGTAGACGGTTTTACATTAACACCAATTTTCTTTGCCTGTTTATGAGTGTAATTTGTGATAGTATACATATATTTATACTATAATATAATATAATATAATATAATATAATATAATATAATATACTATACAGAATATTAACTATGTCAATATATGTTTTCGGATACGGGTCACTCATAAATATGGAAAAAAATACAGAATTAAATAATAGTATACATAAAAAAATATGCCCGGTTACAGTAAAAGGATTAAAACGTTCATTAAATGTAAATGGTAAAAACCATAGAGTATTTGGTGTAAAAGATGTTAAAACTGCTTTATGTAATGGTCTTTTATTTAAGGTAACAGACAAAGAATTATATAATTTAATTGAAAGAGAGAAATTATACACAATGAAACCATTAGAAAAATCCAGAATACTTTTTAATTATACCAAATGCGTTACATTTAAACCGAATGATAAACTTGTATGTTTTTATCCAATGGAAGGGTATATATTAACAAGGAATAATTTAAATACAAAACCAATAAATAAAAATTATTTACAAATTTGTATTGATGGGTTATATAAAATAAATAAACAGTTTTTAGATGATTTTGTTAAAACGACTGTTATATAATGTGGATCCTATGATAAAATATTGCATAAATATATACAATTCGATATTATGAAGATTAATTTTTGTGGATATGCCATAATTATTTTGATATTATATATTTCTTTGAAAATGTATCAAGAGTCTGATGTGTTTAATTTAAAATGTATCATTTCAGATGTAGATGGAAAAAAATATTGTGTGAGAGAACGAAATAAATTAGAATTAGCGGCAGATCGTTTAGCAACAGTAAATGTTAAAATGCAAAAATTAGTTGATCATTGTTATGATAAATATCCTACGCGTGAAAATATTAAGCGATTAAAAGATGGATTTAATCCTAAAAAAATAATGGAAACACTGCCTACAAGTGAATATACCGCATATAGTCAAAATAAAGGAGAGAAACTTGCATTTTGTTTAAATACTGAGAAAAAAGGTAATATGTTAATTGATCCTAATACGTTGATGTTTGTTGCAACGCACGAATTATCTCATATTGCAACAAAAAGCATTGGTCATAAGGAAGAATTTTGGAATAATTTTAAATTTTTATTAAATGAAGCAAAAAAAATAGGAGTATATGACCCAGTTGATTATAAAAAAAAACCCCAAAGGTATTGTGGTACAAATATATCAGACAATCCATATTTTGATTTATAAAAAAATAATATTAACATTGGATTGTATTAATATTATAAAGTAGGTTATTAATTAATTATTTTTTCAAACACAATATAATTCACATTGCACATATATTCAATATTATATGTTTCATTTCGTGAAATTTCTTTCCATTTTATAGAATCCAATATAGGAAAATATGTATCACATTCAAAATCTCTATCAATATACGTAATATAACATTTATCTATTAAATCCATTTCAATAAATTGTGTATAAACTTGACCTCCTCCAATAATCCAAATATCTTCATAAGTATTATTAATTGTATAATGTTTTATTTCATCAACTGTATTAAATACTTTTAATACATTTTTAAAATTATTTTTAGGTATATCATTAGATGTTTTTTTATATGATAAAATAAAATTATCACGATCATTCAAACCATAACTTTTTTTATTTTCATTAATTATACTTTGCCATGTATTATTCCCCATAACAATTGCATTATTTCCATCACCTTTTGTTAAATTTGAAAAATATTTTAAATCATCTTTAATATGCCAAGGTAATTTACCATTATTTCCAATACCATTATTACGACACATTGCAACAATTATATTAAATTTATTCATTATTAAATGTATATATATATCTTAATTTATATTGTTTATATTAAAACATAATATTCAAATATACATAAAAATATATATTTATGTATATAAACATATGTCAATGGTTGAAGAACCACCTATTTATAAAGTATCACATATACAACTAGTAGGAGAAGAGGAAGGAGTTTTAAGTGATAATGATAATAATATTATTAAAACTATATATGTACTCATAGGAAATCGAATAAACACTAATATGAAAAAATTAGGTGAAAAATTTAAAGAAAATCCAGATAATAAAATATTTAATGGTATATTTACCAAAGATGAATTAGAAGATATTAAAAAACATAAGATAGAAATCCAATTTATAGAAGAAAATATTCATTTAGATGATACAATTGAAACAATTAAAAAGAAAATATTAATAAATTTAAGAAAAAAATTAAATGTATCATTTGATGAATTATATTTGTTTATACAACAAAAAACATATTTAAATCCACTTGATGTTTATAATAATTTAACCCAAAATGAAAATTTAGATTTAACACAATCTAGAATTGAAGATTTTTTTACAAATATTGACGAAATTGATATGGATACAATATATGATAAAATTCTTGAAAAAAAAGATATTTATACTTATTCAGATATTCTGAAATTAAATATAGATCAAAAACCATTTTTAGTATCAACTCCACTAGGACAAAAAATTACATCATCCATTACAAATAATTATCCATATATAGTTAATCCATATGATGTAAATAGTTATGATGATTTTTTAGAAATAAATGAAGACATAACCACAACAACAAATAAAAGTATTTTGATGAATAACGGAGAAATATATAATAATACAATTTATCTTTGTTTGGCAGAAGAATTATTGAATTATCAATTAAAAAAAGATAAACTAAATGTTGAAAATACATTAGAAAACGAAAACAAACTATTTCAAGAAACCACATTTAAAATTTATTTTCCATATTTATATGATGATGATATAAGAAATATTGATGATTTAAATCGAAATAAAGAAGGATTGAACGATAAAACCGATGATATGATTACAGAAGTATTTAAAACCCATAATAAAAATATTAATTTATTTTATGATATATATTTAGAGCGGAAAAACGAAATAAAATACGAGGATAAAGGTATTACCTCAATTGATTTAATAATTTATCAATCACAGATATTTAAATTTCCTCTTGATATAATTTTTAAACTTATACATGCAACAAAAAAAATACCATTAATTAAAATGAATCAATCAGTTAAACAAGAAAAAATATATAAATTGTTTACAGACAAAATTGCAACAAATGGTAAAAAAATACCTTACTTGGATAAAGGATCTATTTTTAAATTGGATAAAATAATGGCAAAAAACAAAAGTGTATCAATTTATATAGAACATGAAATAGAAAAAACATCTGGTGTGAAAGAAATTATACCCATTATTTGTGAAATCAGTAATGAAGGAAATATAACAATTAATGTAAAATTTAATAATACAGTTGATAATGAGTATATTAATAAGTTATTACTTGATACCATAAATCCAATAATTAAGGATTTACAAGATTATTTATCACCAATTGGATATAAAATGGATAATTTTGTTAATATAGATAATAAAAATGTTGAAATTTTAAATATAGAGTATGAAACTCATTTTCCAATAAAAAATACTATTAATATTAATGGGATAAAAAGTTGTTTAACAAGTATATTTAATATTATGGGTGGTAACATAAAGGATGGATTAACAATGCGTTTTAAACGAGTTGAAAATTATAATGATATGGACAGTCAGGAATCATTTATTATAGATATGATTCAATCACATTATCAATATTCAACTAATGATATTATAACATTTTTACAAGATAATTTTCATATAACAGAAGAAAACGCACGTTTAAAATATGCAGAAGTGCAACAATCAAGACAACTAATGGAAGTCGGAAATAAAAAATTAAAATCCACAATAAATCCTGGATTTTTAACAACTATTAAACAAAAACCATTTGAAAGTACTATTATTATAAACGTTAAAGGGATAAATAATTTTAATTATTTAAAAACCTTGAATATTTATTTTGAATCATTTATACGCATAACTCAACCATTAGAATATAAATCTATAAAATACCGTGATAAAATTTCAGAGTTATGTAAACAAAAAGGAAAAAAAATTGAAAGGAAGGAAATGCAAGTTGACGATATAATTGCAAAAAATGAACAAATGAATACAGATGATATACAAGTTAATATAATTGAAAATAAATTAGTATTTAACCATATAAATGAACAAAACGAAGATGATGAAGTTGTAAACGAAGATGATGAAGTTGTAAACGAAGATGATGAAGTTGTAAACCAAGATGATGAAGTTGTAAACCAAGATGATGAAGTTGTAAACCAAGATGATGAAGTTGTAAATGAAGATGATGAAGTTGTAAACCAAGATGATGAAGTTGTAAATGAAGATGATGAAGATGTAAATGAAGATGTAAATGAAGATGATGAAGATGACGAAGATGATGAAGATGACGAAGATGATGAAGATGATGAAGTTGTAAACGAAGATGATGGAGAAGGAAAACAAATAGGTTTAGATATTAATAAAGATGACGAATTTGATGAAGAAGATTTTTTATACCGGTTCGGCGAAGATCAGGAGGAAGATGAAGATCAGGAGGAAGATGAAGATGAAAACAATATACAAGGATTAGAAGGAGGAAACAGTGATAGTGAGAGTGATATTGAGAGTGATAGTGAGAGTGATAGTGAGAGTGATAGTGGTAGTGAGAGTGAAATTGAGAGTGATAACGAAGAAAACCATATACAAATCGATCACACTGGCGAAAGACTAAAAAACCCAACACCATTTGAAAAACGTATTACAAAACGAGATAAATCGATCATAAAATCAAATATTGGAAAAAACAATTTTCATTCTTATTCAAAATCATGCCAAGCAAATAGATATAGACATCCGGTTATGTTAACTCAAAAGGAAAAAGATTATATTGATAAACAGGATAAAGTAAAAAAATTGGGGAAATCTTATACCAACGCAGTTGAATATAGTACGGATCCAAAGAAAAAATTTTATTATATATGTCCACGCTATTGGAGTTTAAAAGAAAATAGAAGTATGACACCTGCTGAAGTAAAAGATATATCAAATCAAGTAATCCCAAAAGGATCAAAATCTGTACCAAAAGGAAAACATATATACGAGTTCAATGATAATGGAATAGAACACAAAAAAGGTGATAAATATATAGATCATACACCTGGATTTTTAAAACCAAATAAAGGTTTACCATGTATACCATGTTGTTTTAAAATACCAAAAGATAAAGGTAAACAAAACGACGATAGCAAAATGGAAGATAGCAAAATGGAAGAACGTATACAACAATGTAAAAATCCAAACCAAGATAATATAGAATTAAATAAAACAAATAAAACACAATTAAATAAAAAAACTATAAATGAACAAAAAGATGATTATGTACTGTCGCCTGATAAATTTCCAATAACACAAGAAACACGAATGGGATTTTTACCTTTGGCAGTTCAAGTATTTTTGAATACTGATAATAAAAAATGTCAAATAAGTGATATGAATATAAATATTAAAGAAAACCATTTCTGTTTATTGAGACATGGCGTAGAAATAAATGACAAACAATCTTTTATTGCATCAATCGCTTATATATGGGATATAATGGAAAATAATGGTAGTAATAAACCAACAATAAAAGAGATGAAGGATAAATTAATAAAATCAATTACAGTTGATACATTTGTTACATTACAAAATGGAAATTTAATAAAACACTTTTATAAACAACAAGATAAAGAAATCAATGAAGTGAAAATAAATGATGATTCTGTATTTGCAGAAGTTTTTCAAAAAGAATCAAAAATTTACAATTTAATATTAAAAAAAAAAGAAAATGATCGCAAAGAAAATGATCGTAATTATTATAATGAATTGTTAAAAAAAATTGCATCTGCTTATACAAATTTCATTGATTTTTTAAATGATGATGATATTGATATAGATTATGAATACTTATGGGATTTAATATGTAAACCAAACAATAATTTATTTAAAAAAGGTATTAATTTGGTTATTTTAGAATTATCACAAAAAGATATAACAGACAATGTTGAAATTATTTGTCCTTCTAATTATTATACAAAAACATTATTCAATAAAGACAAAAAAACAATTATATTATTAAAAATAGATAATTTTTATGAACCTATAATAACATATAATAAATGGAGAAAACCTAATCCAAAATATAACAAGAATAAACCAATATCAAAAGTTAATTATGAATTTGAAGATCAAGATGGGTATTCTCCTGATATTGATGTAAAATTATTACCAAGTGTTGAAAAAACATTAAATACAATAAATACAGTATTTAATTCTAAATGTATGCCACGCTCAAGTATGCCAACAGTTTATAAATTTAAACAAGCAATGAAACTTGAAATTATTGTAGACATTTTAAAAGAAGTAAATTACACTATAGAAAAACAAATAATGAATTATGATAATAAGATAATAGGTATTATTGCTAAGAATGAAAGTACCCAAACAAAAGGATTTATACCATGTTTTCCATCGTCGTTTAATATTATTGATAATGAAATAATATTTATGGATAATGTATATGATTTTTCATATTCATATACAGATACAAATGATTTTTTGAATGAGTTGTACGATAATACAAACAGAATTAATAAACCTATACCGTGTAAACCATATATGAAAGTTATCGATGATAAACATATTGTTGGCATTTTGACTATAGCAAACCAATTTGTTGCAATAAATAAAGCAATATCAACGATTGATGATAATTACGATATTGATTTGCCAATATTAAATAACTCAGATCATATAGAAACAAATAAAACTATAAGTACTAGTAATGAAATAGATAAAGAGAGAGTATTTTACATACATAAGATAAAATTAGAAACACAGTTTTATAATATTTTTAGAAATATAGCTAGATATTTACTAGGGAATTCTAAGTATATTAGTTTACGTAAACAAATAGAAGAACGCACGAATTCGTCTCTTACATATTTTAAAAAAATGAATAGCATAGAAAAAATATTAAAACAATTAATGATAAATTATGTTTCATTTAAAAACTATAGTGAAAATGATTTGTTAAAAATAAATAACATAACAACCTGTTATAATGAGTCTGATTGTAAATATAAACGATATTGCAAAAAAGATAAAAATAATAATTGTATTCTTATGATACCGAATTTAAACTTAATTAATAATCAATATAATAATAATTTTTATTATGCAAAACTGGCAGATGAAATCATTCGTTATACTAGAATTAATTCATTTATGTTTGATCAAAAAACATTGTTAAATTTTTCAAAATTAAATTATAACCTAAGAGATAATGAGATTATATTATTGCAATCATTACTAACACAGGAATATTTTGATAATATTACATTAGCAAAGGACAACTCATTTGTAAAATATAATTCACATAATACATCTCAACCACAAATCAATCAAGTATATTCGACTGTATTTGATAATAATAGTATTTAAAAATTAATAGTTCAAATATTATTAATTACTTATTTATATCTCTTTAATATTCATAATTATTGATGGTGTTTCAGGAATACCATTATTTGTATTTGTGTATATTAAATAATTATTTGAATCGCCATAAATATTAATCTCTATATAATCATCTTCTGAAAGATCAACAATATCTGTATATGATATATTTTGCTCTGAACTTGAAGAAGTATATATTTTTTTATTAGATTTTGATATGTTTACACCATTTATCGAATACCATATATTTAATCCAGTTCCTCCATTTGTTTTTGCTTGTGCGTTATATTTAATATTATATGTCCCTGTAGATGGAATTATAATTCTCTCATTACCGGATAAATCAATACCTCCTGATATAGTTTGATTTGAAAATGATACTTTTAAAGGATAACTAACACCTGAAATATCTGTAGTTGATAAAAATGATCCATATACTGGAGTATAACTTGGACCTACTGGACCAATAGCACCAACTTCTCCTGGTTGAGTGTGTGATACTTGATTTACAGTTAAAATTGTTGATGGTACAGCAGGTGCGTTTGATGTTGAAGAAAGAGAAGTTAACAATACATTTGATCCATCGATTAATGCCATTATTTCAAAATAGTCATCTTTATTAAATTGTTGAATATAATTCCAAGATTGTATAATATAATTTAACGGTTCTGGGTCATATATATATACAAAAGGCGATACTGCTGTTTCTGGAAAAAAACTTTGTAACGTTGATGATAAAACATTATTCTCATATGCTACTTTGAAATTTATTGTTATTTGTTGCGATAATTGATAAAATGCATTTGCATTTATTGTTGTACTATTTGTCTTAGCATCTGAAAATATAACATTTGACAAGTCTACGCAATTTTGAAAACACAACGAACCTATATTAGTTACTGACGGAGGTATTGTTATTGTTTCCAAATTAGAACATGTCGAAAAACATTCAGAGTTTAAATTTTGTATAGATGGTGGTATAGTAACTGTTTCTAAACTAGTACAACTTTTAAAACTTGCATTATTTAATGTAATTATAGTTGAATTGAGTGGGAATGTTAATGATGATAATGATGTACATCCATTAAAACAATTTGTACCAATTGTTGTTACTGCTATTGGAATTGTTATTCCAGTTAAACTAGTACAATCTTGAAAACAATTATTTGTTATAGTTGTATAACTTGAATTTACGGGTAATGTAATATTATTTAAAGCAGAACAACCAACAAAACTAGATGCTCCAATTGATGTTATTGAATCTGGTAAATATAAGGTCGTTAATAATGGACAACTATGAAAAGTAGATGTTCCTATGGTAATTAATGATGTATTTACTGGTATAGAAATACTAGTTAAAACACTACAATTTTTAAAACATTCACTTAAAATACTTTGTACTGTCGTTGGAATACTAATACTTGGCAGGGCAATACAATTTGAAAAACAAAAATTAGGCAATGTTGTTATGCCAGTTGGCAATGTAATACTAGTTAACCCAGAACAATCAAAAAAACAATATTCTCCAATACTTGTAATTGAGTTTGGTAATGTAATGCTCGTTATTGAAGCACATCCGTTAAAACAATTTGAGTCTATACTAGTAATATTTGAACTTGACGGAAAAGTAATTGTAGACAAACTATTACAATCTTGAAAAGATCCACTACCTAATGTTGTTATACTGTCTGGAATTGTAATTGAAGTTAAACTTACATTACCTTTAAACATATTATCGCCTATTGTAACAAATGCTGGATCAGTTGGCAATGTTACACTTGCTAAATCAGAACAACCGTCAAACGCACCATCACCGATTGATGTAACTGTTGATGGAATTACAATTGCGTCAATTGTAGAACAACCTTCAAATGCACCATCGCCAATTGTAAGAAGATTTGTAGAATTTATAGTAATTGATCTTAGTCCACTGCACAAAATAAATACAAATGATAATATATATTGAACACTTGCTGGAATTATAACTCCTCCACCACTACCACTACCGAGACTTCCACACCCCCCAAAACAACTTCCACTTAATGTTGTTACACCATTAGGTATAATTATCGTTATAATTGCTATACATAAATAAAAAAAGTATTCTTCTATGATTGTAATACTGGTTGATATCGAAACTACAGTTAACCCACTACAACCATAAAAAAAGTACGACCCCATTGTCGTAACTGAATTTGGTATACTTACATTATTTAATATTGTACATCCATAAAAAAAATGTGACCCCATTGTTAAAAGATTTAATCCAGAGAATGAAATTGATGCAAGTGAAGTACAACCATAAAAAAAATATGTTCCCATGGTAGTTACCGACGATGGTATACTTATAGTTGACAAACTAGTACAACCTTGAAATATCCTATTATCCATAACTGTTATTGTTGATGGTATTGTTATACCAGTCAATGACGTACAATTTGTAAATGTATAATCATATATTCTTGTAATACCTGTGGATAATGTTATTGTGTTTAATAAACTGCAACCATAAAATGATTGCCCTCCTAAATATGTTACATTATTTGGAATTGTTATACTTGTTAATGCAGTACACTGTCTAAATGCTTGGTAGTTTATTGTTGTTATTGTCGTTGATATTGTAATTTGTGTTAATGATGTGCAAGCATAAAAACATCCATTATTGATAGTTGTAAATCCAGTCCCTATTATAACTGTAGTAACTGTAGATTTCAATACAACATCACTCGACGATACTGTTGTTCCTGTTATATACCGTTTTGTACCGTTACTATAATTTATTATTGTTGTTGTATTTGGTATTACTGTAAATTGATATGTAAATGGCGTTTGTGCTGGATTTTGAAAATATGCTTTTAACTGTGTAGATAGATCACTATATGCAGTTGTATTTAAAAATGAGATTGTTATTGATTGTGTAAGACCAGAAAATGCAGATGATTGCATTACAGTAAGAGTTGAACTATTTTTTATAGTTACCGTTGATAAACTTGAACATCCTTGAAAACAATTTGTTCCAACTGCTGTTATATATGATGGAAATGAGATTGAAGTTAATCCACATGCATTAAATGCTGAATTTCCAAATGAAGTAACTGTTTCTGGAATACTTATTGTTGATAATTGAGAACAACTCTTAAAACAATTTATTGATATTGATGTAAAAGACGAATTAGATGATGGTAATGTTACACTTGATAATGTTGTACAATCTTCAAAACATGATTGTTCTATAGTTCGAATATTATTTCCAATTGAAATACTTGTTAACGATGAACAATTTTTGAAACAATTTTCTGGTAAGTTTATAAAACTAGATTGTGTTGAAAGTGTTACGCTTGATAAACTTGTACAATTCTCAAAACAAGAATCAGAAACGCTGGTTATTAATGATGGAAATGGAAAACTACTTAATGATGTGCAATCCTTAAAACATGATTCTTTAAGATATCTAATTTGTGAACTAGTCACGGTAGGAGTTCCTAATGCTGCATAAGATACTGTTGTTAACGCAGTACAACCCATAAATGCGAACGCCTCAATATAATGAATACGATATGGAAGAGTAATACTTGTTAAAGAGGTACAATTTCTAAATGTATTAGATTGTATTGTATAAAATGATACATTATAACTTAAACTAATACTTGATAAATTTGAACAACCTTGAAAACATGATTCTCCTACACTCTGAACGGATGATGGCAATGTAATACTTCCTAATGTTGTACAATCTGCAAATACACTGGTTCCTATAGTTGTCACCGATGATGGTATTGTAATACTTGGTAAACTTGAACATCCTTGAAAACATACATTTCCTATTGTATGTAATGACGTTGATAACGTTACCGAAGTTAAATTTGGTAAATATGTAAATACAGCATCATTAGTTATCGATGTAATTCCATTATTCATTACAATTGTTTTTATTTGTGTTCTATCTTGATTAGTTGTATTTCCTATACCACTAAAATCACTATTATCTAATGCAGCACTTGCGGATGTTATCGTAATTTGTGAATTGTCAGTATATGTTAATGTTACGTCTAGACTTGTCATATTAATATATTAATATATTATTAATATATTAATTATACAATTTTAGTATTTGTATTAATATTTTTATTAAATAACTTGGTTTATATTAAATAACTTGGTTTATATTAAATAACTTGGTTTATATTAAATAACTTGATTTATATTAACTAATATAGATGGAGTTTCCGGATAATTTACATTGCTTTCATTCATAACTAAATAATTGTTGCTATCTCCATAAATATTTAATTGTAAATAATCATTTTCAGTTAAACTAATTATATCATCATACATAATTACTTGTTGTGAAAGCGTAGAACTATATGCCTTTTTATTTGAAGTACTTATATTTGTTCCATTTACAGATAACCATATATTTACACCAGTACCTCCGTTAGAATTACATTGTGCAGTATATTGTATATTATATTTACTTGTCGTAGGTATTAATATTTTATTATTCCCAGATAAATCAATACCACCCGTATTTATTTCTTCTGTAAATGGTATAACATATGGATATGTATTATTTGATATATCGGTATTATTTAAAAATGATCCATATACTGGGTTAAAATTAACAGGACCAATTGCTCCAGTACTTCCCTTTTCTCCGCTCTGTGTATGTGTTATTTGCGTCATTGTTAATATTGCGGAAGGTATTAATGGTCTATATTGTGTTTCTACCAATGAATGTAATGTAATATTTGGACTATCTGTTTTTACCACTATCTCCAGGTAATCATCTTCATCAAATGTATCAATATAATTCCATGCTTGAACTACATAATTCAATGTTAATGTTTCAAAATCATTTTTATCATCCATTAGATTCATCATAGAACTTATATTATTTATATTACTATCACCACCATCAATTGATGAAATATCTGTAAGTATATATGTTATTCCGCTGGATGAATCTCCAAGTGCTACATTTGTACTACCACTCGTTCCACCGCACCCCCATATTGTTTTATTTAGCGTACTTGTGTTTTCTGTTATTAATAATGTATGTTCACTTCCGTTAGAAATATATAACGGCGTTTCATTTGTTAGCATATCAATTTGCATTGACGTTAATATATTTTTATTTACTATTGACGATGAACTCAATCCTAATTGTCCATAATCTCCTCGACCAACACTATATAAAGTATTATCTGTCATTAATGCAATGTTATGCGATAAACCACTTGATATATATTTTGCAATCTTACCACTCGGCATTGTCATTTCGGTTAATGTTGAATTATTTGATGTTTGTGATGACCCTATACCTAAACAACCTAGATAATTGTATCCGCATCCCCATATGGTGCCATCATGCATTAAGACAATTGTCGAATATTGGTTACATGAAATATATAATCCTTTTTTTCCGCTTGGAATAGTTGTCATTTGGGTTATACTACTTTTGGAAACAAGTGTTGTTATACCTAATTGTCCATTTGTATTATTCCCAGTACCCCATATAGTTCCGTCATTCATTAACACTATTGTAGTGTTATGACTGCATCGAACCGAGATTGATTTTACGTATTCAGTTAACATTGTTATATCCATTTCTTGTAATGTAATATATGGTCCGCTTGTTGTTCCTATGCCTAGTTGACCCACGCTATTGTCGCCAACACCCCATATTGTTCCATCAGTCATTAATACAATTGTATATTGATAATTAATATCATCATATCCTCCGCACGAAAATGATTTTACTACCTTTCCTGCAGGTAATAACATTTCTTGCAATTCAGTATATTGATTATTTGAAGTATCGATACCTAGTTGTCCTTTATTATTATATCCTGTTCCCCATAATGTTCCATCTGACATTAGAACCATTGTATATAACTCAGTTCCAGATACAGAACTTGCAATTTTATTAGATGGCAATAACATTTGTGTCATATTATAAACAGTTGATGATGTTTCGCCAGTTCCTAATTGTCCATATTGATTATTTCCTATACCCCAAACAGATCCATCATTTTTTATTAAAAATGTATGTGTTAAATTCATTGTATGTTTTAATATATATTAATATTTAATAATATAATATATGTTTAATGATAAATAATAATCATATATTATATTATAATAAATGGGAGTTGCTCCATCATCTAATTCAGGTATCGGTAAAAAAACAAGCAGCGCATTTAAAGGTATGAGTTTTGGACACGACACGGGTGATAATAAGTCCACCACCTTAAATCCAGAAAGAAACAAATTTATTGAAAGTTTAAGGAATAGTAGCAAATTTAAATGTTTTTTACAAACCAACATTATACCTCAATGCAATAGTAATACTGATCCATCTAGTATTAAAACTTGCATAGAAGGAATTGACTTAAGTAAAGTTGATTTTCAAGGAAGTACGTGTGAGTTAAAAGAGGATGTTCAAAATGAAAATTTTGATAATGTAATGACAAACATGTATGAATCATTTCTAAATAGCAATATACCGTTTGAAAAAGGATCAGTGCCTGAACCTAGAGAATCTGTAGAAAAATTGGCTGGAAATGTACTTGCGGA
>Ga0209632_10000732_pt1 | contig 33948 bp, 32 predicted proteins | sample COG_10_FD_184754 | JGI IMG/M metagenome (GOLD analysis project Ga0209632, IMG submission 184754) | Pelagic Microbial community sample from North Sea - COGITO 998_met_10 (SPAdes) (version 2) | ecosystem: Environmental > Aquatic > Marine > Neritic zone/Coastal water | place: Helgoland, sampling... | reverse complement strand
CTACAATATTTATCAACATATTTACATATATCTTCTTGTTTTTTTGCAAAATCATTTTGTCCCATTATTAGTTCTCGTAATTTAACATGAGGTGATTCCAGTGATTCATTCTTCCTAACTAATTTTCCTAATTCATAACCAAGATTATTAGCTTTATGTAATTGTATTTCACGTAATATATCATTCTTGTTTATAATCTTTAATTGTTGATTTATTTCAGCATTTAATTTTTCTTCTAATTCTTCTATTGTTAACTCATAACGCTTTTCAAATTCATTTACTAATGCAGATTTATTGACATCTTTCATTCTTATTCTAATTTGTTCTGGCGTTTCACATATTTTGTTAGTGGTATTTTTTAAGCATTTATCAGTTAAATTACAAAATAAACTATTATTATCAACGAAAGTTTCTATACTAATCTCATCATCTTTAATCCAATTATCTTTCTTACGTCTATAATAAAAAGTTTTTTTATACATATCTGTTTCGCTTTCTAATAATTTTTTATCCTCGTCTGATAATTTATCAAAATCTACTTCTTTTTTCAAGTTAGGATATATAACTACCATAGCATAATGGTCGTCCAATACTTTTTTCTTTTTTAATACTAATGTTTCAGCTAATTCGCGTGCTGTTTCACTTGATGCATTATGTCTTTGAATTAAATTTTCAGTTAAAAAATCAATAAATAAATCATTTGCCATTTCCTTTTGTTCTTTTACATATTTTTCCAGAATTGTATAAGGTGTATCATCAAATTCTTCATCGAAATATATTTCTTCGACATTATTATCCTTTTGTAAATCTGCTATAGAAGTATATTTTTTAGATAAATAACGTTGATTACAATCATTTGATTTTATTTTTTCATAATCATCTAATTCATCTATTGCAGGTTCTTGAAATTTAGCTAACACACTATCTCGTGAATTTAATCGAATTAAAATACTGGAAATTAGTTTAGTGTATAATTCTGCATTATCAACAGCTAACATTTGTAATAAAATTTCAGTAGCAGATAGTTTTGTTTTTGTTCTTTCAATATCTAAAAATTTATAGGATTTAAAAAATGTATCAGAAAAATCATTATTTTCAGATAAAACTCTTAATATTGTATTTACTTTTACATCTACATTATATTCCGTTTTGGATAAACGACTCATATCATTAGATACTGTTCCAAATCTTTGTTTTAGTTCCTTAATTTGTTCTTTAATAAAAAATCGTATTTCCATATATTGCTTATAAGTTAAATCATTTGGATAAATCATAAAGGGTTCTAATTTTTGAACAATGCCTACTAATGATAAACGATTTTTGATATGTTTTCTATATAACCTAATTAATGAACGTGTTTTGGGAATAATTACTTCTAAAAATTTTCTGAATTTTTCATCATTATCCATATACTCAATAGATTCATATGCATCATTATTTATAATAAATTCATTTATACCATTAAAAATAGATTCTTTGGCATTTTCTTCTATTTTTTCATAATCTAATTCCTTTGAAAAATCGTCTATTACTTGTGTAGATATTTCAGTATTGGTTCTCAACAAACGGAATAATAATAAGTAATTATCATGAAGATTTGAACGAGTTAACATGGAAGTCGTAGGTAGGTTAATTTCTGAAAATTTAATAACGGGAGTTGGTAAAAATAAGAAAGATTTTACGCACATTTCATCATTTTGTGTTATAGGTTCTCTAACAAAAACTTTTTTCCCAGATTTTTGAATTTGTGCATTTAAACCATGAGAACCCAAGTTATATCTTTGAATTAAGAATTTACGTTTCTTAAATCCCGATTCATTATATACGCTACTATAATACTCATTCAAATTATCAACTACAGCATCTATATTATTTAATACTTCTTTTGTAGTAATACAGCTGGTATTGTCGATTGGATTTTCAAAAGGTCTATGTATTTCTTGAGATAAATTTTGAATATAATTATAAGTAATTGCTTCATCGTTTGCACCTCTTCTTTTGTATCGGTTATTCATATCAATTATTGTGCCATGTGTTTCTGCCATAGATTCAAATGCAATATCAGGGGTATTTACTTGAGTATTAGTTATATTTAATTTCTTTCTATTAGATACTACTGGTATTAGCCAACTTAAGTTATTATTTAATTTAAATAGTTTTTCTACCAATGGTTTATGCATAGAAGTATTTACTTTTTTATCATATACATTATTATTTTCATCAAATTTAGAATATTCCTTACGTAATTCAGTATACCTTTTTATTAAATTATGAATATTATCTAATACTGTTTTTGTGCGTTCACTATTGGGAACTGTTGATAATAATTCGTCCATCATATCATTAATTTGCACATCAATATCATATCTTTGTTCATTTTCTGGTAATTCTACTAATTGTGATATTTCTTCTAATTTTTTACCAAAAGTAATAGTATTTGCATCTGTATATAATTCTTCAATTGCATTTTTTATGCTTTTGTCTTCTTGTTTATTTTCAGGAACACTTATAATGGATTCGCCAGTTTCTGTAAAAGTAATTTCTGCAGATTCTTCCGGTTCTACATATTCTTCGCCAGATAATATAGCATCTTTCATCATAGATAATGAACCCATGTTTTTGATTGAAGCTGGTTTTTCTCTAATAATTATTTTTTGAATAGGTATATTTAATGGGATACCTTGATATTTGAAATCAATATAAATCGTTTTCATATCAGGATAAGTAATAATTTCAACCATATCTTCTTCTAAATTATTAATTTGACCAGTAATTATAGTAGGAACTTCCCCGCCAAAATGTATATCTATCCATGTTGACGGTAATAAATTATTTTGACGTGCATAACCTTTTTCATTACTTCTACTCAATAATATAATTTGAGTAATTGATTCATCGCTAAAAGAACCATTTTCAGTAATATTCAATTGATATTCATTCAATGTAGCAACATTCAATAATTTTATTTGAGTATTATCAATAAACTGTATATAATTTGTTGTTTCATGATATTCACTATTTGCTGGAGAAACAATTTCGATTACATCTCCTAATTCTAATGTTATTGCTGTTGGTGAATCTATACTATCATTTGAAACAGCGGTTATATTACTATTTGTTGTATTTACAATGTCTAATTCTGTTTCCATTATATAAATATTTATATATTATGTATCTAAATTATAATTCAATAAAGAGATTTTGCGATAAACACTATAAATTAAATTAAATAAAGATAAATCGATTATTATACTTAACTTTATTCAAAAATGAGCAATATGAGTAATGCAATATTAATTTCAAATATGATGTCTATAGATAATTGTCCAAAAGACAAACTTATTAAGTGTTTTAAAAAATCAAATCACCAAATGTATACGATTCTATCGTATGATAAAAATTATATATGTTATAATGATTTATATACAGGGTTATATCGTTCGGTTGTATTTTCATTTCCCGATAAAAAATTACTATCATATTCTCCTTCTAAATCAACTACATTTAATTATTTCCAAAACTTATTTCCAAGTTTGAATGAAGATATTTTAATTACAGAATATATTGATGGAATTATGGTTCAATTGTTTTATGATGAAAGAATTCATAGATGGGAAATTGCAACTAAAGATAATATTGGAGGATATGAAAAATATCCAAATGATTTATTATATAGAACGATTGAATCTGTTTTTAATGATTTATTGGGTGGTATGCCAAATGAAGACATCAACTCCTTACCTTTTTTAGAATATTTTTCAAAAGATTGTAGTTATACATTTATTATTGACCAGAATAAGATTTATCTTGTTGCTGTATATTTAGTTAAATCTTCTATTCCAGGAGTTGTTAAATATATACCCGATATAGATTATACTAATTGGGAATGTATTCAATCTATAAAAGGTATTATATCTTTTCCTAAAAAATATACTTATCATAGTTATAATGACATATATGAAGAGATACATTGTATGCAAGAACCGTTTAAATATATTTTAACTAATATTAAAACTGATGTTAAATGTTCTATACAAAATAATGAATTTACATTAAATCATCGTCTTAAGAAAATGCCTAATTTTGATAAATTTATGTTTTTTTGTCTAAACAGAATATGCAATACATATGATGTTTGTAAGATAATTAGAGAATACCAGATAAATGTTTATTTTATAAAACAAAATTATGAATTTTTGATAAATATACTTCATCAATATTATATTAATTATTTTATTAAAAAAAAATCGCTCGAAATATCGTGCAAATATAAAAAACACCTAATGTATATACATAAAGAAATTTACATACCATCTATTAAAACTAAAAAACCTATACTTATTGGAAAAAAAATAATTAAGGAATATATGGACGGTTTATCTCCTAATGAATTAATGCATATTTTCAATCTATAAAAACTCCAGATCATCTATTTGACATAAAATATTACGACTATTGTATAAATATACACATTCAGCCATAAATTTATATATTCCTTTCTTATTACTATTTTCTATTACATATTTTTCTATAGTCATTGCTAAATCGTCATGTAAATTATTGTGTTCATTTTCTGGTGAAAATTCCCAAAAATGTATTTTTACTCGCTGTCCTTGTGAATTATAACATTTATCTATTATGTATTGAAAATGGTCGTATAATAATTCTTTATTTTCGCATGGACATAATTCATAAAACTTTTCTACGATATATGTTTCACTATAACATTTAAATATTTCAAATAATATTTCATTCCATTTATATTTATCTAACCAATAATATACTTTTGTATCGTCATGTAGATATTGGTATATATATATTTGTAATTCTGGTGGTAATCTCGATAAATTCCGTAATTTAGATGGTAATTTCAAATTACGTAAGTCTGGTGGTAATACTATATTATTATTCATTGTTAATTGATAATAATATATAAATATTAATTATTATCAATTTTATGGGTTTGATGCAGTTTACTCATTTGAAGAATTAAATTATTTAACTTTTTTCAAAATACTTTCTTTTTCTTCTTCTGATTCTATCGTTCTTTTATGTAAATGATAAGCATCTTTTTCATGTATTTTTTGCACCTTTCCTATAGTATTTTCATATCTTAAATGTGGTTTTAATTGTGCCTGTTCTCCTTTATAATTATCTATATCTTTTAAATGTTGTGCTGCCATTATTTTTTTATATTTTGGGTCTACATCTGTTAAATCTAAATCCATTATTCCTTTATAACCTTCTACTATATCTTTCTTTGACATGGCTTTATTAAATATTATATAATATATTATAATATTCAATTTTATGATTATTGATTGTATACTTGTAATAGTTTAACCCCAATAAATATTTCAAAGAAATTTTTTGAGAAGATGTCTAAAATATTATATGATATATTCTTAATATAATATGGTGCTAATGCAGATACACCGTATAATGACCACAATCCTGAAAATAACCAAAATAATTTTCTTCCCAAATTAGTATGCTTGGCAAAATTATCGTATATTAAATAAAAAAATGCAATAAAAGGAATAAATCCAAATAATACTGTATTTGTATTTGATAATAATCCGATTTCACCAAAATATCCAAACATTAACATAATTGTATTTAATACTAATATAATTGCAAGCATAAATTTATTTTCTTTCATATGATACCATAAGTCCTTTTTAGTGTTATTTCCTTCTTTCTCTTCTTTATTTTCATTTGCATCATCTTGTTTTCCCTTTAAATAAATTAAATAGACTATAAAAGTTATTAACATAGTTGGTGTTGAAAAAATCCAATCATAATAACGATACGCTGTAATATTCGAAATTGTGTTTATTGATCGAGCTAACCATATATAGAAAGTTCCCTCAATAACCTGAACTACCAATCCTAACCAAATTAATTGTATTAGTATATCAACATCATTGCTAAAATTACTATCTTTTGTATCTAACGATAATATACCAACGTTAAATATTCCAGTTATGGCTTGTATAATTAAAGAAATATATACTGTTAATTTTAATATATATATTTGACTTTCCATTATATATATATTAAATTATGTTTTATTATTTATATTAGAGTGTTTACACGTTTATTTTAAAGATTGGTATACCATTGATAATTTAGTTAAATTTTGAATATATTTTGCACAATGGCTTTTATTATCTTTTTCCATATTAGCAATTGGTGAACGTATTTTATCTATCATTTTAATTATATCACCACCTTTACTTACGTCTGATAATTCTTTTGAATAATCCTTATTAATAAAAAAATCAATATCTCCAGATTCTATAACTTCATTATATGGAACATATACATGAGTATACCATGATTTTATAATGGCTGTGGCATTTAACTTTTTAATAGTTTCAAACGATGTTAATGCATATTTTATATCACCATTTTCTGGAAAGATTCTTTGAATATCTTCCAAAAATTCAAAAAAATGTTTATTAAAAGCTTTTGATACGGTTGCCCTATCCTTCATCTATACTAAAAACACATTATTTATTTATATTAGTTTAACGAACATTTATTAAATATTATTTAAAAAATCTGGTCCAGCAGTACTTGAAATAACATCTTGCATTCTTTTTTGTTGAATACTATCTACAGTTACGTCTCCTGATACTTTATCTGGTTTATAATCATCGGGTGGAGTTTCTATAAAAAAATTATCACCTATTCCTACATAATTGTATAATTTACGTGTATTTCCTGTTCCTTTTGCACTTAATTCCTCTGGTGTCATATTATAATCTGTATACTTTTCAGATAATATATTTGTTCCTCCTGAAGATGTTCCTAAATAAAATCCCATAGGTTCACCATTATTTTTAGTTGCTAAATTATTTCTTTTTTGTATATCTGGTTGATAATGTGTAATAATATCATCACCGTATATAACTTTATAGTTTTGATTTATTAATAATAATGAAGGGACACTATGTACATTTGGAGGCATTAAACTATATGTTCCATTTTCTAATTGTATATGAACTTGATTTGTTTTCGGGTCTTTTTTACGTTTATCAATGGATATAAAAGTTATTTTTTCTTTCATATCTCCTTTTACTAAAACTTGTAATACATTTTGTGAATGTTTACAAAAATTACTATAATATAAAATATCCATTGACTTATATTATAGTAATGAAAAATCTATTTATATATTAAACGATATTTAATTTAAACTGGCAGCACACATTGAGTGTAATAGTCTATTTTGGAAATAAAATATACCATAACCCAAAGCAATAGATACTGATTGAAAATAAAAATCGAACCCTTTTCCCTTGCTTAATCCAACCATTAAGGTAGAGATTACAAGAATTGCCAACATAACAAATCCTAATATAGATAGAATATAAAACCAATCACAGAAACGCTTATCAAGAGGACCAAAAACTTTTTGAATGAAATCGTTCATTTTATATATTACTAAAAGAAATAATTTATTTTACTAAATGATTATTTCCATTCTAAACGGGTATAAAAATATATAACAAATTATATATATACAATCATATCTATGGAAAACCAGATGTTATGGAAAATTATTAATAAGTATTTTGAAGATAATCCACAATCTTTAGTAAGACACCATATTGAATCGTATAACGATTTTTTTAAAAATGGTATCTTTCAAATTTTCAAAGAAAGAAATCCGATTCGAATTCAGACCCGCTATGATGAAAATATAGACGATTATCGTTCACAATGTCATATGTATTTTGGTGGAAAAAATGGAGATAAAATATATTTCGGCAAACCAGTAATTTATGATGATACCAATACTCATTTTATGTTTCCAAATGAAGCTCGAATGCGAAATATGACATATGGTATGACTGTTCATTATGATATTGATATTGAATTTATTGATATTTTGGAAGATGGAGAAAAACCTACTATTATTGGAGCAGAAGATGCTGATATTAATTTAAATGATGATGTCGTTGAAGTAGTTGAAGGTGGAGTTCCAAAACGTAAAGGTAGAGCTAAAAAAGTAAATTTAGAACTAACCCCAGATGAACTTGCTGAATTTAAAGAAGTTACTCTCAAATCTATGGAAGATAATACACAAAAGCGCTCTATTACATTGGAAAAAATATTATTGGGTAAATTTCCCATTATGATGCAATCTAATTATTGCGTTTTAGCTGGATTACCTAAAGATGTTCGCCATACTATGGGTGAGTGTCTTAATGATTTAGGTGGTTATTTCATTATTGATGGTAAAGAAAAAACTGTTGTTTCTCAAGAGAAATTTGGAGATAACATGTTATATATACGCAAATCTAATGATGAAAATTATTTATATTCTGCCGAGATACGTTCTGTATCTGAAAATGTATCTAAACCTATTAGAACTTTATCTGTAAAACTTGTTGCACCCACTGGGAAATATTCTTTTAACAATATTGTTGTTAATATCCCGAATGTTAGAGCCCCTGTTCCTTTATTTATATTATTTCGTGCATTAGGATTCATTAGCGATAAAGAGATTATTTCAATGTGCTTGTTAGATATTGATAAATACGAGAACATGGTAGATTTATTTATTCCCTCTGTTCACGATGCAGGAGGTATCCTTTCTCAAAGAAATGCACTTAAATATATTGCTTTACTTACTAAAGGGAAAACTGTGCCTCATGTATTAGAAATTTTATGTGATTATTTCCTTCCCCATATTGGCGAAAATAACTTTAAACAAAAAGCTTATTATTTAGGATATATTACTATGCGTTTATTATGTGTTGCTAATGGTTCTGAAAAACCGACCGATAGAGATAATTTTAAATATAAACGTATTGAATTAGTTGGTAGTTTGATGAATGACTTATTTAGAGAATATTATAAAATTCAACAACGCACGATACATCTTGAATTTGAAAAAAGAGCCCATTATAATCAATCTACTTATGCTAATAATCTATATGGTTTAATTCATCAAAATTATAAAGAAATTTTTCGTGATAGAATCGTAGAAAAAGGCTTTAAAAAAGCTTTTAAAGGTTCATGGGGTTCTCAATCTCATACTAAACGTGAGGGTGTTGTTCAAGATTTAAATCGATTATCTCATAATGCTATGCTTTGTCATTTAAGAAAAACTAATCTTCCTTTAGATGCTACTGCTAAAGTTGTTGGACCACGTCTTTTACATAGCACTCAATGGGGATTATTTGACCCTATTGATACACCTGATGGTGGCAACATTGGATTACATAAACATTTAGCTATTACTGCTTATATTACACAAGGTTATTCACGAGAGAAAATTATTGATTGGCTTCGTATAAAAGTCAATATGGCATTAATTCAAGATTGCACTCCTTTAGTATTATCTACTATGACCAAAGTGTTTGTTAACGGCACTTGGGCTGGTGCACTTACTAATCCTTTAGATACTGTTTCAAAATTCAAATTATTTCGACGTAATGGTTTAATTCCTATTTATACCAGTATCTCTTTTGATTGTAAATTAAACACTATTTTTATTTATACTGATGCTGGTAGAATTTGTAGACCTATATTTTATAAAGATGAAAATACTAACAAAATGTCATTCGACCAAAAACACATTTTAAAATATTTGGAAGATGGAGAATTTAAATGGAATAATTTAATTAGTGGTTTTAATCATAAATCTGTTGATAATTTTCAACCGAATCATTACAATATGTATGAACTTTTTGAATTATATGACAATAATAGTTCTGAAACTAACCCTGCTAAATTAGATAAATTTTTAAAAGATAAAGCGATTATCGATTTTATCGATACGAATGAAACTGAATCTGCAGTTATTGCATTAAATAATGATGTATTAGAAAAGAAAAAGCTTAATTATACTCATATGGAAATACACGAATCTCTTATTTTTGGTATTATGTGCAACCAGATTAATTTTCCAGAAAATAATCCTGCCACGCGTAATTCTTTTTCATGTGGACAAAGTAAACAAGCATGTTCTATGTATCATACTAATCATCAAGTTCGCATGGATAAAACTTCTGTATTATTAAATAATGGACAGAATCCGCTCGTCAAATCTCGTTATCTTGAACATATTAATAATGAAAGTAATCCTTACGGCGAAAATACTATTGTAGCGGTTATGTGTTATACTGGATATAATGTAGAAGACGCTATCTTGGTCAATGAAGGTGCAATAAAGCGTGGATTATTCAGAACTACTTATTTCACTACTTATGAAACACACGAAGAAAACAGTAAAAATGGAGAAGATACTCAACAACATGTTTTATTAAATATTGAAAATGACAGTATGGTTGTTGGAACAAAAGAAGGTTTTGATTATAGTAAATTAGATAAATTTGGTATTGTTAAAGAAAATACCGAGCTTAATGATAAAACTGTTGTTATTGGTATGGCTTCTTATGATAGTAATGACCCCAATCGTAAAGTTGATATGTCTAAAACACCGAAAAAAGGACAACTTGGTATTGTTGATAAAACATTTATTACTGATGGCGAAGAAGGCACTCGTATTGCTAAAGTTAGAGTTCGTGAAGAACGTTTACCTAATATTGGTGATAAAATGGCTTCTCGTGCTGGACAAAAAGGAACTATTGGTCTTATTGTTCCTGAAGCGGACATGCCTTTTACTAAAGATGGCATTAGACCTGATTTAATTATTAATCCACATGCAATTCCTTCGCGTATGACGATTGGACAATTTGTTGAAACTATTACCGGTAAAGCTTCTGCTATGTATGGAACTTTTGGAGATTGCACCGCTTATAATAATAACGGTTCTAAAGTTGGAGTATTTGGACAATTACTTACTTCAGTTGGTTATCATTCCAGCGGTAATGAAATTCTATATAGTGGTATGACGGGGGAACAACTTGAAACTGAAATATTTATGGGACCTAATTATTACATGCGTCTAAAACATATGGTTAAAGATAAAATTAATTTCAGAGCAAGAGGTAAATATACTATGCTTACTAAACAACCCGTTCAGGGTAGGGCTAATGATGGTGGATTACGTATTGGCGAAATGGAACGTGATTCTGTTATATCACATGGAGCTACTGAATTTTTAAGAGAATCTATGATGGACCGTGCTGATAAATATAGAATGGCTGTTTGTAATACTACTGGTATGATGTCTATTTATAATCCTTCTAATAATGTGTTTTTAAGCCCTATGGCCGATGGACCTATTAATTTTACGGGTTCGCTTGACAATAATACTATGAACCTTGATACTATTAGTAAATTTGGTCGTTCATTTAGCGTTGTTAATGTCCCTTATTCTTTGAAATTATTAATGCAAGAACTTTTAACTATGAATGTTTCTATGAGAATTATTACTGAAGATAATATTGAACAACTTGAAAATATGACCTTTTCTGATAATTATAAAAAGGTTTCTGGTAATAATAATAATATACAAGATATTATTAAAAATATTAGAAAAGAATTAAATAATACAACTGCTATGCAAACACCTATGAGTATTCCATCTCCTTCTGAATCTCCTCTTGAACCTGTTAGCGAATCTCCAAAAGTTATTACTCCTGAATTTGTGCCCCCTACTGAAGATAGTCCTACCGCTGATATTTTTGCAAAGGTTCTCTTTTCACGCAAAGCTAAAACTGAAACTGAAATGAATATTGATAAAGATGATACTATTAAAGTATTAAAACAATTTGGTGAATGGTGGTATGGAACCTCTACTTCTTCTGGTAAAACTGGATATTTTCCTGCCAATTTTGTAAATATTATTAAACCGCATACGCCCGATATGCCACCACTCGCACAAACTACACAACCTTTCAATTCTAATGATTCTCCTGTTTATAATCCCAACGCTTCTAATGATTCTTCTGTATATAATCCCAACTCTTCTTCGTCGCCATATTCTATAGATTCTAATAGCTCATCATCTATGGATATAAATCCACCCCCACCTCCTCCCGAAGATAATAATAGTTATGGCGGTTCTGCTGCTAATAATCTATATAAGGGCGGTGATATTGTTCATTATAGAGGAGATACAAAACCCGAAAGATTATGGTCTGTAAAAAACATTGGTAATCAATTTATTACAATTGAAACTGACGATAACGAACATTTAGATATAATTGATTTAACAAAAGTCGTTTCTCCATTTGATATTTATAACCAAGGGGACCACACTTTTAATAAATCTTATATTGAACCGGTTTCTGCACCTGCTGCTATAGAACAATTACAATCAAAAATACCTATGAATACACAACCTCCTACTATTAATTTTGCACCAGTTATTGCTATTAATACCGATGCCAAAGAAAATTCTAATACTATAGAAGAAATTCCTAATAACAATTCTATGCTTATGTCCGGAATTAAAGTTAAAAATCCAACAGAAGCTCCCGCTCCTACTATTCCAGATAAAGATTTATTTAGTGGTGGTTTAGTTATAAAAAAGTCTGGATAAAATTGATAATAAAAATATAATTAGAAAGTATACTATATTTATAATTATAACATGTCGAATAACAACCAAATTTTAAACATCTTTAAATCCAGAACCAATATTCTACAAATTATGGAATCAAATGGTTATGATATTGATGACTACAGTAATTTTAGTATTAACGAAGTTGATGCTATGTTTTCAAATAATCAATTAGATATGTTAATTGAAAATCCTACCAATAAACAAAAAACGTATATTAAATATTATTTATCTGCCAAACAGTTAAGAAAAGGAAATTTAGACGAAATTATTGAAGACTTGTATGCTATTGACAATATTTTAGAAAAAAAAGATACTCTTATTATTATTACTGAAGATGAACCGAATGATGCTATTATTACTCATATTAAATATTTATTTGACCACGATGATTTATTTGTAGTTATTCATAATATTCGAAGACTACAGTTTAATATTTTAGAACATAATTTAGTTCCCAAATGCAGTATACTTGAAAATAATGAAGTCGAAAACTTTATGAATAAATTTAATATTCAATCGTTAAAACAATTACCTGAAATTTCTCGATTTGACCCGCAAGCATTGGCTTTATGTATGAGACCAGGGCAAATCGCAAAATTCTCTCGTAAAAGTATTACTGCATTAGAAACTGATTATTATCGTGTTTGTGTATAAAAACACCCATTTTATTTACATATTATATATTTTTTGATATTTATATAATATATACCATGCTACCTAATTTTTGCAGAGGACGTGGAACACAAAATATTACAGATTTTCAAGATAAAATGGATGATATTAAAGAAAAACCACCTTCGTCAAGTTCTAAAGCACCTTCTATTAATTCTTTACAATCTGGAATAGGTGAATTATATGATACTAATTGGCAACTACAACAGCAATCTACTCCTGGTAATCCTAACTATGGATTAAATAAAGAAAGTGAAGCTGATATTTATTCCAATTCTGGTGCTGATGGACGATATAAAGATACAAAGGCTATCTATGAAAAAGATTACCTTACTACAATTAATTTAGGAATCGGTATTATATTATCTTTAGTATTAATTTCAAAAAAAGCCTAATAATATATATATATGAGCACTCAAGAAGAACTCGAAAATGAATATAATAATATTGAAAAAAATCATTTAACAAATGAAGAAAGATATTATGATATTGGCAGTTATTATACACAAGCTTTTCTTGGAACTATTAATTTAACTATTGGTATTGCAGTTACTGGATTTATGATTTATAAAAATAAATATTTATAATATATATATGCCTACTGAAGAAGAAGTTAAAGATTTAAAAGAAGAATATTCTGCTGATAATAGTATAATTAATAATAAAAATACAAAAACTGATACTTTATATCGTATTAATTTAGTTTTAATTCTTGTATATTACCTTTTATTGGGGTTTTTTGTATATTCTATATATTCTAAAATTAAACAAAGCCCTCAATTTCTTAAAAAATCTATCTTAATAGTATTTCTTTTTTTATATCCTATTATTATTTTTCCTTTGCAATATAATATTTATGGTATATTTGAAAGTATAATTCATAATAGTTATCAAAATATTTATTTATCAAAAGATTGGTAATAATACAAATAAAAACTTTTATTATTATATATAATTAATATAATAATGAGCATTTCTTATTCTAACTTTAATTTAGATATTGAAGCTATGACTGACGATGAGTATAATTCAAAAGTCAAAAATATGTACGATGAAACTAATTTAACAGTTGATAAAAATGTTTCTTTACATAATAAATTTAATAATACTTATACTGAATTTAATTCTACATATAATGATTATCAATTATTTGAAAACAAATATAATCAATCTATTCCTGAAATCGAAGGATTTACTGATGAAATTAAAAGTGATACATATAAACAAATTGCGCAATCTTTAGATAACAGTAATTATTCTGAATGTATTAAACGTAATACTGAACAATGTAGTGAATTACAATCTATTAAAGATATGAATCAAGTAAATATACCCAAATTGGCTGATGTTCGAAATAATACAAAATTAGATTTTCAATCTTGCGAGCGTCATCTTAAAAATTGTAATACGTTATATAAAGATATTAACTCTTATACCGAGAACTTAAACAAAATTATGGACACTATTGATGAATTAGAATATAAAGTTAATAATTGTAAAAGTAGAAAAGATTATTGTGATACTATTGATAATATTGTAGATAATTTAGAAAAACAAATTAAAGACCAAAAGAATTCTATTAACGATTTGTATGATTTAAATAATAAATATAATTGCACCTAAAAAAAAACTAATTATATATTAATAACCTATTAATATATGTCTGATTTAATTATTGAAGAAAAAACAAGAATATATAATCAAAAAATTACCGGAGCTGAAGAAAAACATAAGAAAGAAATCACTATATATAATAATGAAAAAAAGAGAATAGAAAATTGGGAAAGAAGTTATATGGCTCCTTACAATAGAAATTATAATCATTGGGCAGGTAAATATAAAAACGAAAATGGGTGGATAAATAAATATCAAAAATACAGTGGTTGGGCTCAAAGGATATACAGAAGTACATATAAGGCAAAAAAAAGCGCTCGTAGTCATTATGAGAGTAAACGTAATCAAGCATGGGCTGCAAAATTGAAAGCTGAAGAAAATGTAAAAAAAGAGAAAACCAAGTTAGACCCATTAGAAGCTAATATTAACACTGCACTATTTAATGTTACACGTGTTAAAAATTGCAAGGAAATTAATATTATTAGTTTACCTAAAGCAAACGCGGTATTGTCAGAAACTGAAAAACGTTTAGAAGAAATAAAACTTAAAGCAAAGGAATGCAAAAAACGATATAAAGAACATTGCAATGAAAATTATAGTCGAATGTTAAATGATTTTCGTGAACAACGAGTTAATCATAATGATATTATTAACAATTTAGAGGATTCGTATAAGAATAATAAATGCACGACTACTATAAATTGTGATAGTAAATCTGAAGCATATAAGAAAGCTGAAACCAATTATAATTCTGCAAATAATGATTATCATAAAAGTAAATATAACTATGAAGAATGTATAGACCCATATAGAAATACTTGTCGTGATAAGTTAAGCGAATTAAAAAAATCACAGGATAATGTTAGAGGTAATATTACTTATATGAATAATGTTATTGAAAACTTTTCTGTAGGAGATAATATCAAAGCTAATAATGAATTAGAAACCATCATTATTGATAATGATAATATTCGCAAAAATATTACAATTCGAAATATTCCTATTAATGATAGTATTTATTTAGTTGATAATGAAATGTGTAAAAATATTTTACTAACATCTGCTGGTTCCGTTATGCTTTATTATCTGTTTTTTGAAAATTAATTATACTATTACTATATATATGAAAACTTTACAATACTCTTTATACCAAACTAATTTTATGAAAAGAAAATTATTAGAAGGTAATCAAAATATTACTGACAATATTAACGAAAATATTGAAACCACTGAAGATATTAACGAAAATAAAAATGAAATTAAGGATAAAATTAATGATATTTATAGAAATCCTGGATATAGATTAGACTATGAAGACTTGGAAGATAATAAAAATATTAAACAATTTGAAAATGATATACATAGTGTTATGCTACAAGATAAATTTTTATTTGCTCTTGGTGGTCTTACTTTAGCTTCTTTAATAGTATTAGCTTACAAGATATAATAATTTATAAAAATATATAATTATTATATAAATGGCAGATATTAATAACGTTCTTACTAATTTAGGTGATACTACTGACGTCCAATTAGCCAGATTAAATCAACTTATTCAAAGTGATAATCAAAAAAATATTGATTTATTGCGGCAACAAGATAGTGTTAAAGAAATTTTAGAAGTAGAAACTGATAATTTGCAAAAAAAATATGATTCTTATGAAGAAATTTCTAAAACTCGTGAAAGAGAAGCTTTTCTTAAAAAAAATTCCAGTAGTCGTCTTAAACAATACAATTATTTTGTTATGGTTATTGTATTTACCATTGCATTATTATTAGTTTTATCACATGTTGATAAATTTGAGATTATTTCTGAAGGATATACCACTTTCTTAAGAGTTCTTATTATTGCACTTTCTCTATTATGGTGTTATAGCATTTTAAGACAATTGCAAGCAAGAGACCCATTGAATTATGACAAGTTATATTTAGAAAAACCAAGAGTTGACTCTGATGAAGAAGTTGAGAGAAAACGTAAATTAGCTGAACAAAAAGGCGATTTAATGGGTAGTGTTAATAATTTAATTTGTTCTGGTGATTCTTGCTGCGACCCAAATACTACTGTTTGGGATAGTGAAAAAATGTTATGTGTTCCCAAAACTGATGGATTCTGCAATATTAGACCAAATGAACCTATTCCTAATTTTTCAAAATTATAAATATATTCTTATTGTATATTTATGGCAAAACTACAATACGATAGAGACGATGCTGAATTAAAGAATCAAAAAGCTAACATACAAATTCAAAAAGTTGAAGCAAATCAAGCTTGGAATTCTTACCTATTTATTGTTTATTATATTGTTGCTTTCATTGCTATTATTGTTATGTATATGAGACACCAGTATAGTCTTGGCATCAAACATATTATTGCTATATTTTTTATTCTTTATCCTTTTATTATTTACTATATAGAAACGTTCTTTTATAATTATTACAAATATATTATGTCTTTTCTTTATGGTATTCCTTATGAAAAATAATTTTCCGTAATATAATTATTACTATTTCTAATTATATTACTTTTGTTTTTTACTTTTGTTATTGCTTCTTCTTCTTCTTGTTTTTCTATTTGATTTTACTTTTATTCGTCTTGTTTCATTCTTTGGCTTGTTCTTTTTTGTTTTATTTTTACCACCTTCTTTAGAAACGTGTTTATCTAAATAGTTTGATAAATTTGGAAACTCGTTTGCTTTATATGCAGCTAATAATGTTCGAAACATATCACTATTAATTAAATTATTATACATAGTATCTATTTTCATATCTTCCAATTTTTTATTGTCATCTTTAATATCGTCTGTTTTTCCATATAAAATTATATTTTTAACTGTATTATTATCATCTAAAATATCCATTTTATCTAAAAATAAGTTATATTTATTCGATTTACGATATGCATCTTGACGTGTTCTTTTAGTATAATTAAATTGAGCTCTATATGATAAATGAGTATACTCATCGAATACTTCTTTTAAATCATCTAATACATCTAACATATCAATATATTGTGCACTTCGATGGTTATCTATTTTTGCTGCATTCTTTCTTTTTTCTTTATTTTTATGCTCAATTAAAAAATTTACTGTGCTTTTTAATGATTGCAACATTATTTTTTTTAAACAATATTCTGTTTTATTTTTTATTGTTTTTTTTCCGATTTTTATTGCCTCATCTTCATATAATAACAATGCATACTCTTCGATACAGTTATTTATCAAACTCATATGACCACCAATGTTATCAAAACTTTTATCATCCATATTAATATTAGACCTTTCTGCTTCTAGTTTAACATTTTTAAGTAATGGTTTAGATGAATAACTTCTGTTTAGTTTGGCTACTTTTACACTCTTTATATATGTATCTCTGGTTTTTGAATCATTTAAATTATCATTTTCTTTCATTTGATTACATGTATGATGAGAATAAGCAAACTCTATTAAGTATACTTTTAATAATAGAATAAATTTACTTATATCTTCATTTGAACTATTTTCATCTTGAAATTGTTTTAAAAAACGATTCAGTTTATCATTTAATAACTGTGGGGACCTCGCCCAATTACTTGTGCTACAATTTATAAAATGATATAAACTTTGAATAGATTGTAAATTTCCATCTACATATTGTCGCCATTTTTGAAGCAATTCTGGATAATATTCATTTATATTATGAACTTTTGTATAAAATTCAAGACTTGGTAGTTTATGTTCCATTTCTGGACTGGTAATACCATTAGATACATTTTGTCCTTGACATAAATAGCAACACTTCTTTTTTGCCCATTCTGATTGTTCACTTGTCTGATTTGCACCACCCCATACATTCATAAATTGTGAATCTGTTCCCATAAATCTTTCTATTGTATCTCTATTTGATTTTTTTACACCATATTCTGTATGTATTTTTTTATGTATAGCATTTTTATACAAAATTTCTATTATATTATTTATATTACGATTTCTTTGTCCATCTTCAAGCGTCTTATTTCCTCTTAATTTCGATATTGTTTCTTCATTCATTAACATATTAGTTGTTATTGATAATAAAGAACATTCATCGCTTTTTTCTTCGCAATTTATTTTTGTTGGGTCAAATAATGCTTCCAAATGTTGTGCTGTTATTTCTTCTTGAGTTAACATATCTGTTAATTGTTTATTCATGTTATTAAGATTTACTTCTAACGTTTCTTTTTCGAATGGACTCTGACCTACTTTATTATGTAATTCCGTTAACTTTGCAGTAAAATCTATAATAGCTTTTGGAGTTGGTTCTGAATCTGATTCCGATTTTTCATCATTGAATACATCTTTTAAATTATTATCTGGTCCTTCTTCTTCTTGTTCAGGACTTGCATCACTGCCAGAACTTGTATCACTATCTGAAAGATACTGCACCATTATTCCTTTTTTATATTCAAATGATTGATTATCGTCATTTAATTTTGTTAGAGTTTTTTTCAACTGTTTTGGATTAGATTTTAAATTTTCTTCCAGTATTTTTTTCCATTCTTCTATTTGATTTTTTTGTTCTTGCTCTTTTGCTCTCAATATAAGTTGTTCTTGTTGATAAGCAAGAAATCCGGAAGTTCCATCGGTATTTTGACTCCTATCTGCAAGTCCTGTTAATCCGGTTTCATCTGAAATATCACTATGTTGACTATATTTACTTGGACTATTATCAATTATTGGTTTTGGTCCACCAGTTAATGGCGACAATAGAGTATTATATGGGCTACGATTTTTCAATGGCACACCGAGATTATCACGTTGTGGCGACGAATATATTGAAGAAGAACCTGGATTTTGACCTCTTGGTGGATAACCCACAACTTTGTCAAATATTGTTGGTTTTTCTTTCTTTTGCATGTTTTCGGCTGAAAATATTCCTCTTACTCCTTCTTCTGGTTCCGATTTTGTTTTTTTTACAGCGGGTCCAGATGGTTTTGCTGGTTCTGTGGTTCTTTTTGAACCATATGTTTTATTTAAAGGTTTTTTCTGTTTCAACCATGATGGCAACGAATTATTATCATTACTCATAACCGTTGACCTATACTATATTATATAATTACATTTTTTATTATTAACTAAATGATAATAAAAAAATATTGTTTTTTATTATTAACTAAATGATAATAAAAAAATATTGTTTTTTATTTTTAATAAAATATTATGTATCACTTATAGTTATATCATCATTAAATTCTTCATTGTCTTCTTCTTCATCTTCATCTGCATCTTCATATTTAATTCGAATACCATGCCATGCCTGATTTCGTGCCCTGCCATATTCTTTATCCATATACTCGTGCAAATCTTTCGGGGAAGGACCACGACCACCATAATTTGAGGCATACCATATGCTAAAATCATTATTAAGTTCCATTTTCTTTATTCTACCTTCATCATCTCTTGAAATTCTGTCGCGGATATACTCGGAGATATAATCCTGCGACTGTCTATATTCATTCGATTTCAACGTAACTATTTGGCAATCTTTGACTACACCATTTGTTTTAAATACTATATCTACAAGCATCGAGCAGAATACTGGTGCCCATTGTGTAAATTTTTCATCAATATAAGGGTCAAGAGCAAATTGATAAGGCTTTTCTTTATCGCCTTCTACTGGATTTTCTGTAAATAGAGATTTAAATGGAACAGTTCTAATGCGACGCCATGTCCCGTGGTCGTTGCTATTGATTACCATTAAGTTATTACATGTTACAACTAATTTGAATTGAGGAATATAGGAAACCATATCCGCTGCATATAATTGTCGTGCTTGAATTGCATCTTTACCTGAAGTAAGCTGTTTCATAATACCCTCATTTAATGCATCACGCTTGGAAGGTTCCTGCATTACTGCAAAACGTTTGCCCTTAAGTAAAGCCAATTCAGGTGAAGCTGCACCGGCTTTACCCCTTCGTTCCGTAACCAGCGATAGTGGGACGTCAACTTTGTAATCGCCTAATACCTTTTCCATTAAATTAACCAGCACTGATTTACCATTCTGTCCATTTCCGTAATACATATTAAACGTCTGATTTGCCGATGTGCCTATCAACGTTGACGCAAGATGCTCCCACATATAGCTACATAAAGCTGGCTCTGGAAACAGTTGCTTCATAAAGTTATTAATATCCTTTACTATTGGCTTATGTTCGTCAGTTAGCTTAATATAGTCTATATTGGTGCACATGGAGATGTAGTCTTCAGGTTGACCTGGTCGAAACTCTTTTGTCTTGAAATCAATAACGCCATTGTTAAAACATAATAGATACGGATTTGTATCAAGCTTATTCAAAAATGTTCCATCGTAAAAGAGTTCCTTGGCCTCAGTCATTATCTTTGTCTTATCCGCAGATTGTCCTAATCGTTGAAGGATGGCAAGAATTTGAAGAGAACGGTTCTTATTAATTTCTTCACGTTCTTCACCATTTTCCCCTCGCAAAATACCCTGATTATTAGACGCATTGTTCTGTAGTAAATGCACAGATTTAGCCTTATATAAATCACGAATACCTCCTGATATAGTTCTTCGTAATCCAACTCCGGAATCATTTTCTTTCCATTGGTTTTGAATATATGCATACCAGATATTAGACTTATTAGAAACACATACATAATTGTGTTTTTGTAGCTGATATAAAACTGTTGCCAGGTCATAGTCAGGTGCCCTATATTTGTTGTTAGTTGGGCTGATTGTAATTTCTGCATAATAGTCAACTGAAGCTTTACGCACTCGTTCAAATTCTTCTTTTGCATAATTCTTGGCCCAATGAATTAATGATAACTTTGTTAGTCCGCCGTTTTTATCAAAACCTTTCCACTTATCACACATATCCGATATTTCTGAAAATTGGAATGAATCTGCCTGTGCACTAAAAGCTATCCATACAATTAACATCTTATTGCTAATACTACGTAATGCCCAACCAACTCGTATCCATTTATCATAGGAACCCGTTCCATAGAACAATGAAGGTAAAATCATAGTGTAATCATACATGTTCTTTAAAATATAATCACTCTGATTATCCGCATCGGTCGTGCTATCGATGAAACTATTGATAGCCAATTCTAATTCTTCGTGATTCCTAATACTCGCAATAACATTAATATCATCCAACATGATTTCATTTCGAACATGATGTTGTAATGTAGTTGATGATGGAATTGCTATGCGTTCATTCAAATTATTTTCCCTTTTGAATTTTTCATATTCTGTAATAAATGAGTTTTTCATAAATAGCGATAACGAACCCTTATTGTCACGAATTGATAATTTTGTTAAATTCTTTTCTATATCGAAAGAAGATACATTTTTTTCATTCATACATAACTCTTCATCCGCAGGGTCGTATGTAATTTCAAATATTCGGGTTAAGCCATACTTGTCGTATCCAGGCTTGCGACTGCCGAACAGTTGCCAATTTACTGACCCTCTGGTAATACCCTCATCAAATATTTCGTCCATGCTGTTCGTCAAAGGTAAATTTTCAAATAAATCCTTTGCTATTTTCATCATTTGCTTACGAACATACAACTGTAGATTACGTTCCATTTGAATCTTAAAAATAATATGTATTCCATCCTTGGTTATATTTTTGTCTGATACACGATTCACTGAGGGTTTCTCTAATACAAAAGCATAAAATTTACTTGATTCGTCAAATTGATATATTGTCTTAATCACATTCAGATACTCAGATACTATGTCATCAATTAGCTCACTTGTGTGCTGTTTTTCGTCCACATTGTAAGAGTATCGAAAATCCAAATCTATTGCTATTGGACCATCACTGTCCCTTTGCTTCTCCGTTAGATATTCCTTTCCTTTCTTTCTTATAACGTCTCGATAGTATAATTTTAAAAATGTGGGATATTCTGCATCCTGAATATTATAAGAACCCCCAAAAATACTTTTGGTTTTATCTCCAATCCTGGTATTGGTAATAACTTTTTTATCAGTATGGTCTTTTTTTACTGTTTTTTTTGCTAAAAAGTCTTGGAAATCTCTATAGGCACTTATATCGGGAACTATACTATTTGTTGATGAAGTATCCATTTTTTAGAATGAATAGATAATACTGTACTAGTATATTTTCTAATACCTTTAGAAAATCAATTTTATATTGAAAATAAACGAAATGTTATTTTATTTTACTGCATACCCCATGCATACATGTTTCCAATCAATTTTGTTTCACCCTAAATAAAATTGATTATTTCTTTATTAAATATATTAAATATAAATATTTAGATAATATATAAATTTATTATGAAATTCTGCTCACAATGCGATAATATGTATTATATTAAAACTACTTCTAAAGATTCTAATGATTTAATTTATTATTGTAGAAATTGTAAATATGAAGACCCTATGATTTCCACAGAAGGTGCATGTATTATCGACTCTCATTCACAATGTAATAATATCCAATTTAACCAAGCTATTAATCAATATACTAAAGATGACCCTACTTTACCACGAGTTCATAATATTAAATGTCCCAACGCTGAATGTGAATCTAATAAATCTAATGATGACTCTTTTCCTGAAGTTATTTATTTAAGATATGATGATGCTAATATGAAATATGTATATATTTGCAATAGTTGTGATAATATATGGAAAACTAATGATGAAAATTAACTTATTTTGTATTTATTCAATATAAAATTGATTTTTTATTTTGAACAATTTAGAAATAATAATAGTTGTATAATTTATAACAAATGGACCCTGACGAAGATTTTGAACTTATTGATAGTGAAGTCGAAGATAGTGATATTGAAGACAATGAAGATATTCAAACTTCAGAAACTAAAAAATCTTTAAAACCTACTAATCTATTCAATGCTACTACTAATATTAATGAAGATAATGATGATATGGACGATGATGACATGGACGATGATGACATCGATGATGATGATATTAACGAAGACCCTATTGATGATTTAGATGACATGGACGATGATAATAATGAATACACTAATAATATTAATTCACATAACGACCTTTCCCATAGAAATTTTGAATTATCTGATGATAGTGATGATGATAGTGATGATGAAGATTATCTGCAAAAATTCGATGAGGGTATTCAAAATAGAATTATAGAAAAACATCACCCCGAGCTTATTTATCACAATTATGAAGAAATTAATAACCTTTCTGTCGCTGTTAGAAATGAAGATGGAGATATTATTGACCCTTTACATAAAACTCTTCCGTTTATTACAAAATATGAAAAAGCCAGAGTTATTGGAGAACGTGCCAAACAAATTAATGCTGGTGCTTCTCCTATGATTCCGGTTGAACCTTCTATTATTGATGGTTATCTTATCGCATTGAAAGAATTTGAGGAAAAAAAAATTCCATTTATTATTAAAAGACCTATTCCGAATGGAGGTTGTGAATATTGGAAATTATCTGATTTAGAAATTTTAGTATAAAAAAATTTATATTTTACACTTTTTTATTTGCCTATTATGATTTCCAGTTTTTACCGCAATCTAAACATGTTATAAATATTGTTGCTGGTTCATCTGCACTTCTCGTTTGCAATTCATAATATGTACATCTCTTTGATTTACATTTTCTACATGTAAACATATCTGTTGATGCTTGAATATTATTTGTATATTTATTTGCATCTCGCTTCATCTTTTTATCTATTAATACTTTCCAATGTTCTGGATTCATTTCCTGATGTGTCATATGTGCCAATGTTTCTGCTTTGATTTCTCCATCTACTAATCTTTTTAATAGCTGTTCATTCTTTAAATTCATATATACACTACGCATTCGGTCTATATATAATTGTGCAAAATGCGGATTTTCCCATTTTATGATTATTTTTAATATATTCGCTTCTTTTGACGCATATTCTAATATTCCATTTTCCAAGTTCTTTGATATTTCTATGTTATTTATTATACTATTTAACTTATTTACCAAATTTTGTCTGAATACGTCTGGTTCTTCTATTGTATGCATTACTATTATATATTACTTAACTTTATATTATTATTCTATCTAATTTCTTTCATCAATTTTGTTTCTCAAAAATATTTACAAACCATATAAATATTTTTTATTAAAATCCCACTTCTTCGCATGCTTCTGTATCATTATCTAAAAATTCTAATACAGTAGGGATTTCTTTTTGTCTTGAGCGTGTATAATAATGTCTTTCTACTGCTTCTATTGTATCTCCATCGTCGATTTCTTCATTGCTATCAATTGAATTTGTTAACCCTTCCTCATCTTCATTTGAATCTGTTAAACTTTCTTCATATCCTTCGTCTTCTTCACTTTCATAATCTTCTACTATAAAATCATCCAATACATATCCTGTCGCCGTTCTTGGTTCATCATCATCACTTTCTCCCTCTTCACTTTCTTCATCTCCCAAATCTTCAAATCCTCCAAATAATTTTTCATATATTTCTTCCCATTCATTTTCACGCAATGATTTCAACTTATTATGTCTTTTTTTTATTACTATACATGTGTCGAAAAATAATACATTATCTATCGGCGGAGGAAATTCATATTTATTTTCATGATTCGCCTTTCCCGTCGTTTTTCCATATACTTGATATTCATTTATTTCATCATTCTCATCTGGAATATTCCAAACTACTGAACATTTAAATCCTTCTGGCTTTTTTAGTCCCGCTACCTTATATAAACCGATTTCATCTTCATATTCTTTATAACTACTCGCCGATACGTTTCCTGCTTTGTCTATTACTATTACCTTTACCATATTACTCTATATTAATAGAATTTATTTATATTGTTTCCTTCTATATTTTATCTTTTATGTTTGAAATTATATAAATGTTTATAATGCCATAATATATGCTTTCCTTTTTTATTACATTTTTATTATCTATCATTTCTGTTATATTATTTCATTCTTTATGGGAATATTTAAAAGATAATTATTCCACCAAGAAAACAAAAGATTTAGTTAGTATTCAAATGAAAAAATATGAAAAAATTGTTGATGTTCTCGATTCCAATAATAATAATTCCAATAATAACTCGTTTTCTGATAATATTCCCGAAAATGACATCAAAAAATTGAACGATAATCTTGATGAATTTATTAATGCACAACTTCCTGATTCTACTTTATAATTGATATAAAGATTTCATTATATATTTATTATCTGCTCCATCATAATATCTAAATTATAATGGAACTTTCACATAATCAATTCACTCACCTTATGCGCAGATTTCCCAAGTTTGAAATGTCATATGAAACTGTTTCGCAAAAAGGCAATATTAATGATTATGACATTTGTTTAGCCATTCCTACTGGAAAAAAAGCTTTTATTTGGAACACTTTTCATAACAATATTGACATCTCTTATATATTGGATATTAATCGTGAAAAACAAGTTTCCAAGTCTACTATTTTCAACAAATATAATATTCACCCTATGTCTCATAATACGATTGTTTATGGCACTATTGTTAATGATGAAGAATTAATGCATGATTTCTTCGTTATTGAAGATATTTATTTCTATAATGGAGTTTCTTTAAAAAATACACCATTTATTAACAAATTATCTTATATTAAACAGTATGTTCTTTCCATGAACTCCACGCAACACTCTTATACTATGACACTTCCTTATATTTGGAACTTTGATTATTCCCTACACAATGAACTACCCTATATTATTAATGATAATCTTGCCTCTTCTATTGGTTATTCCACACATCATTTGCAATATCGTTCTTGTAAATTTATTGTTCCTTATATTAACGTTAACATTAATAAAAAAACCAATCTTATTCTTCCGCCGCCTACTGATATTACTACACCTTGTTATATGACTAAATATACTATTGATTTTAATAAACCCCAATATAAATATAATACTATCTTCCAAATTAAAGCCGATATTCAATTCGATATTTACCATATGTTTGCATATGGCAATAAACGCTCTATTGTTTATTATGGCATTCTTTCTATTCCTGACTATAAAACAAGTGTTATGATGAATCAGATTTTTAGAAACATTAAGGAAAATACTAATATTGATTTCATTGAAGAAAGTGATGATGAAGATGACTTTCAAAATACTTCTCCCGAAAAATATGTTGATTTAAATAAAACTGTCTATTTCGATTGTAAATATCATCGCAAATTTAAAAAATGGGTTCCTATTGTGGTTGCTCCTTCTAATTCCAAAATTATACATATTAATAAACTTGTTCGTGATTATTATATTTAATTTATTACTCTATTATCTCGCCCACTAATGTGTTTATTACACAACGACAAAATGGACACAAATCTTTTTTTAATTTGATTTTAATCAAACATTCTTTGCATGTTTGATGCTTATTTTCACAACCAATATCAACTATTTCGTGTTTATATTCCATGCAAATATCACAATGAACTAAACCCATATCTTCCTTACATACAGGACATTCTGTTTTATCATAAATACATTCAGCACATAATTTATGTTTTGATTTACAATTTGATACGGTAATTATATCCTTTTTTTCACAATTTTCACATTTTTTATAATCTTTGCGAACTTTTTTTTGTTGAGTTTTGATTTCATATATTTTATATTGAATATCACCTAAAATTTGGTTATAAACGTCGACTTCATATTTCATTTCTTCATATTCTTCATCCGCTTTACGAAATATTGGAACTAATGCTTGTCGTTTTGCCACATTTTCAGGGGTAGGATTATGTATGAGTGATATTCTTTTTGCTCGTTGCCATTCTTTATATAACTCATCTCGTTTTATTTCTAATTCTAATAATTTTAGTTGTATACCATTGTAATATTTTTTATTTAAATAATTCTCATATTTATAAAATTTGTTTTTAATATTTTGCAATTTTGTTCTATTGCAAATTGTATTAATATTTATATCATAATACAATTTTTGTATGCGATTATCCTGGTCATAAGGAAACTTATTTAGAATCATTCTTACCTTTTAATTATATATTGTTGAAATGGATGATTATATATATACCATAAAATATAATTATCAATTTTATTATACTTTATACATTTTTATCTACTAATATATGTTTTGATAAATTTCTCATTACTTTATTATCCAACTTGATATGCTCCTCTCCCACATCACCTAATATGTTTTGAATCATTTTTAATGAAAATTCGAATGTTGCTGAATTCATATCATCACTCGCTGGGTGTTTCTCTCGCCATAATGGAAACTGATATTGGTTGTGCTTCGCTACAATTTTTACCATATTACGTAATTGTGTATTATCTGGTGTATCTTTGTTCCATTCATCGTTATCTTTTATATACATAGTTTCACGTTTTAAATCTGTGCAGTGTAGTGGACGTTTTGTTACATCCAGGTCTTTAATACGTGATAATATCATATTTGTCATTCCATTTACGTAGCCGTTTCTACCTATATATTCTATATCATTGAAATTTACATCTAAATTCTCTATAAATTCTGACATATTCATAGCATCTTTGCAAGTATTATTTAAAAAGAAATTTAAGTTGAACTTCTGATTATTATTATTTATGGTATTATTATTATTATTTGTTATATTATTCGTTCTTGTTGATAAATCCATTATCGTCTTGTTCTGGTCTATGATTAACTCTTTGAACTCTTGGTTCTGCTTTATTAATTCCATTATTGTATCAGTATTATTGTTATTATTTGCGTTCTTTATTAATTCCATTACCATACTTTTGTAATCGATGTCTGAATCATTAACTGCATTTTCTTCTTGGTTTTTTGACATATTATCTGGTTTATCTATCATATTATAATCATTTGAATAATTACATTTTTTCATATGATTATAAAGGGAAGCCCGATGAGAATATATTTTACCACAGTTGCATACATGGTCTGGAGATTTTTTATGTTGTATTATTGTTGTATTTGTTGCATTGTGTTTTATAGTCTTAATATGTTTTTCAAATTCACTTTTTTTACTGCATGAATACTGACATTTTTCACAATGAAATTTTAGGAGATTTTTAGGAGATTTTATTGTTGTATTTTTCATATATACATACAACATAAAAAATCTCCTAAATAGTTTTTTTAATAAAATATATAAAAATGGTTGCAGCAATATTAAAAATTACAAATATGAGAACAAAGCATTATGCTCTAAAGTGGAAAATCACGAAAACCCTGTTTAAACTTCTCATTCCAAATATCAAAATTGGACATTTTTAAAATGTCCATTTTTCCAAAATAGATTTGACTTTCTATTGCAAAAAAACAATTATAGAACAAATTAAAAATACAATATAAAGACACGCATGAAATTTAATAATTATATAATTAAACATTCTTATCTACCAATATATGCTTTGATAAATTTCTCATTACTTTATTATCCAACTTAATATGCTCCTCTCCCACATCACCTAATATATTCTGTATCATTCTTAATGAAAATTCAAATGTTTCGGAATTCATATCATCGCTGGACGGGTGTTTCTCTCGCCATAATGGAAACTGATATTGGTTGTGCTTCGCTACTATCTTCACCATATTACGTAATTGTGTATTGTCGGGTGTATCTTTGTTCCATTCATCGTTATCTTTTATATACATTGTTTCTCGTTTTAAGTCTGTGCAGTGCAATGGACGTTTTGTTACGTCCATGTCTTTAATGCGAGATAAAATCATGTTTGTCATTCCATTTACATAGCCATTTCTACCTATATATTCGATATCATTGAAATTTACATCCAAATTCTCTATAAATTCAGACATATTCATTGCATCTTTACAGGTATTATTCAAAAAGAAATTTAAGTTGAAATTCTGATTATTATTATTTATGGTATTATTATTATTATTATTTGTTATATTATTCGTTCTTGTTGATAAATCCATTATTGTCTTGTTCTGGTCTATGATTAACTCTTTGAACTCTTGGTTCTGCTTTATTAATTCCATTACCATCTCCAAGTTTAAATCTTTCTTTTCTTCCTCTTTTATCGGTTCATTTACATAATTACATTTTTGTTTATGTTTACATAATCCGCTTTTATACATATATTTTTTACCACATTCGCAAATAAATTGCTCGATAACAGATGGCATTTTGTCGATAGCGAGTTCTGGCGAGTTTTTATTATCCATATTATCCAAATGTTTTATGGTTTTAAAATGTTTTTGCATATCACTATATTTGTTGCATCTATAATGACATATTTCACAAAAATGTTTCTGGCGAGTTTTTTGGCGAGTTTTATTATCCATTATTATCCTATATGGATAATATAAAATTCGCCTAAATAGTTTTTTTAATAAAATATAAATAAAATAGTTGCAGCAATATTAAAAATTACAAATATGAAAACAAAGCATTATGCTCTAAAGTGAAAAATCAGAAAAACCAGGTTTAACATTCTCATTCCAAATATCAAAATTGGACATTTTTAAAATGTCCATTTTTACAAAATAGATTTGACTTTCTATTGCAAAATAATAATTATAGAACAAATTGAAAATACAATATAAAGACACGCATGAAAAATTAATAATAATATAAAAAAACACATTATTATTAGCATAAATGGTTTTCTAATATATCAATTAATTGTTTATTTTGTTTTACTAATTTTATAAAGGCGTAATCATTTCTTGCGACGGTTCTTGCGAGTTTTTCTTTTCTTTTTCCCACCTTTTTGTTTTTTTCCACTAAAATGGTCTAATAATATTTTGTAAGTTAAATCGGAAGGCATTCGTCTCTTGTACCCTTTGTCCATAAGTTCGCCTAATAGCACACGAGGTTTTCGTCTTTCAATATCTTTAAGTGCCTGTTGTTCAATTATATATTTTGTTAATATTTTTGCGATTTCGAGGTTCCCTCCATTTTCTTCTATATCCTGAATAACACTTCGTTCCTTCAGGTCAAACTCAGTATAATTTAATTTTATTTCCCCTCTTCTTTTATCAAGCATCAAATTAACCATATCTTTATCTTCATTCAAAACAGCATACACAATAGGAGTTGCACCAGAACCAGTAGTAGCATTTATATTGGCTCCGTTATTCAATAGAAACTCTACAGTTGATAGATTACCCCATTCAGCCGCTTCTATTAAAGGTGTGGAAGTATCATATTTTTTTTCTATACTTACACCATTTTGAAGTAAAAGTTCCATTATTGTAGGAGATTTAATATGTCTTGCAGCATATATAATAGCAGGAACTATTTGAGTACCACGTATATATTCGTGGTCATCAATAATAGTTATGTTTGGATTCGCACCTTTACCCAAATATTCTTCCACACTTATTGGCATTTCCTCTTCAATCGCAAGTCCAAGATAATCATTAATATCATTAGGGTCTTCGTCATCAATATCTTGATTTTCAATACAATTATCAGGTATTGAACAACCAGCACCACGACCACTTTGTTTTTTTGAACGAGTTTTTCTAAACGTCTTTTTATTATTTTTAAGAGTTTTCATTATAATATGATTAGATAAATAAAACAAAAATATTATCGTTTTAAGTGTCTTTCCAGTCGATTATAAATATTTTCAGATTGAGTTTCCGCATAATAATACAGAATACCAGAACCAACAACAACCCATGAAAGATACATACCTAATAGGGAAATAGGTTCCATTATAATAGTTAAATATAATATATAAATATAATATTTGATAAGGTTATTTTTTACCTCCATCACGACCAGGTGATGTAGTGCGATTATATCGTGAGCCAGTGGAAGGTTCGTCGTTAAATACACGATTTAGATATTCACTACCGGGGCGACCACCCGCATTTTCAAGTAGTGTAAATAGTTTTGACGTTATTTTTTCAGAGAATGGTATATTCATTGGATTTAAATAATCCATTGCAAAATCAATAGCGGTGCGTTTATCGTAATTTTCAATATGAACATCAGCACCATTATTTAATAAAATTTGTGCGATTTGGTGGTGTCCATATTTACTCGCAACCATAAGAGGTGTATTACCTTGATAATTTTGAATATTAATATTAACTCTTTTGGATATTAACAATGCAATCATAGATTGTGTGCACCCAGTTTTGGAAAATATAAAAATCAATTGTTCTAAATCAGATTGACTTACAAAATCATCATTTACTACTTTTCTTAATAATGTAGCTTCGGTGTCGCTGACTAATGGGTTATTCCCGCCCTTACGTTTCCCTTTTGATTTTGTTTTTTTTTTATCATTTTTCTTACGTTTACTTTTACTTTTATTATTTTTCTTTTTAGTTTTACCAGCACCACCACGTTTACGCTTTAATGGCATATTTTCTAACAAATCATGTATTTCTGCGGTAGCTAATGGTATATAAGAAGATTGAGGTATATAATGAGAATCCTCCTTAAACATGTTTCTATGATAAGTATCTTTTCCATATTTAGGCACACTTCCAACAGCGGGAGAAAAATCCCCCCGAACTTCGTGGCTGGTAACACCGTTATTTGTTTCAATATTACCAGTAGAATATAAAGAAGTTCCACGATTACCCATAGGCGTAATACTCATTCTTTTTACGGGGTCAAAATGAACAGTATCAATAGTAAATTTTTCATCATTGAATCCTTTTATATTTAAAAATCGTTGTTCATCGGGAACTGTTTGAAATTTATTTATTGGAGAGTTTTTGCGATTACGTTTATTGGGTTGGTTATCATTATAATTTGGGGTTGTATGTGGGTCTGCAATCATAAGTAATATATATAATAAACATATATTATTATTCTTAAATAACAATGATAAAAATCTGCAATATGTATATATAATGTTATCAGAAGAAAACAGAAAATTATATTTTTTATTGTTGTGCATACCAATTCGAATAATATTAGCAATAATACCAATATATTTGAATAAAGAGTATTTGCCATATTTTGGTTTGATAATAGGTATAATGGGTATAAATATGTTATATTTGTATTTTAATAATTTAAGGTTAAATGCATTTGAAGGAGGAGGAAAAACATGGTGGGCAAATTACAGATTATTACATGGAGCCTTATATATAGTAGCAGCAATATACGCATATCAACAAAATTATATAGCATGGATTCCATTGTTTATAGATGCATGTTTAGGTATAGTATTACATATGGTGCATCATGAATATTTACCAATATCGTAGATACTTTAGATATTACGAATAACTTGTATTTTTATTTAGAATCTTATAGATAAAAATATTAATATATCTTATATGTCAACAGTAAACGTAAGAACAATATATGATAGTGCTACAAGTGGATTAACTCAAGGTGCTACAACAGTTTTAGAAGATAATAGTATTCAAATAGAATTTCGTCAAGGAACAATATCGTCTTCAAGTGCTTTAACTTTTCAAAATGAATCAGGTTTTTTTCTTGGAGCGAATTGGTGGAATACAGATGCGAACCATGATACATTAACTATGCCTGCAAGCGGTTTTGCAGGAGGTCAAGCCGTTGACGGACTTCCACAATCTAATTTTCCATATATAGGTAGTCTTATTGCAAATAAATCTGGAGGTTATGAAAATTTATTGGATGCACATCACCCTGTGGACGCGAATTGGCTTCAATTTTGCCCAGGTAGGCGTAGCGTAAATGACCCAATAAACCAATTATTTATAAAAGCTGTTGCAAAAGCAGATAAAAAAATTACAGGTTATACTATTTATTTTTATGATGCTGTTGCAAGTGCTGATGGAATAGGAATTACAAGTGGTGATGTTAATACTACTACTACTACTACTACTACACATAACGCACGACAAGTATTGGATATGAACGGAGGAAATTGGAATACTTCAGGCAATGATATTGATGGTTATAGTGGAGTTAGAACGTATTCAAAAACAGGTATTGCAATTACGGGTTCTAATTATATTTATATATCTATAGATGATAATGTAGACGTGTTTAATGACCCAGCTTTAATAAAATTAGAATTTACGGTAGAAGATGATGTTCTCGCACCACCGACAGTTACTTTTCCAGCAACAAGTCCAGTAGTTTATACGAATGCACAAGTAAATATAGCAGACGGAAATGGTTGGGAATATAGCATAAATAGTGGTGCAAGTTGGATATCTGGAACGGGAGATTCATTTCAGTTAAGCGT
>Ga0209632_10000730_pt1 | contig 33985 bp, 40 predicted proteins | sample COG_10_FD_184754 | JGI IMG/M metagenome (GOLD analysis project Ga0209632, IMG submission 184754) | Pelagic Microbial community sample from North Sea - COGITO 998_met_10 (SPAdes) (version 2) | ecosystem: Environmental > Aquatic > Marine > Neritic zone/Coastal water | place: Helgoland, sampling... | reverse complement strand
AAATCAATTGGCTTAGTAGCTTCATTCCATACAAATTCTCTTCTTGCAATTGAAGAACCTGAAGAATCAATTCCCCAAAGTTTTACTCCTCTAATAATAAATGGCATTACTGTAGTGTTAATTTTTATTCCACCTGCATTTCCACATGCCGCTACAATTGCACCAGGTTTTGTTTGAGCAAAAATTTTTGTTAAAGCAGCGCCACCTACAGTATCTACTACTCCGTCCCAAATACCTTTTTCTAATAGCTTGCTCTCACCCTCAAATTCTTTTCTATCTATAATGTTTTTTGCACCAAGATTTTTAAGGTAATCGTCTTTATCTTTTTTGCCGGTTACTGCATGAACATCATATCCCATTTTAGATAATATCATTACTGCAACACTTCCAACTCCACCTGTAGCTCCCGTTACAAGTACATCTTTTACTTTTTCTCCTAGCAACAAATCTTCTTTAGCTTTAACGGCAAAAGCACAAAGTAATGCGGTGAAACCTGCTGTTCCTAACATCATAGCTTTATGGCTATCTAATGCTTTTGGAGTTTTAATTAAGAAATTTGAATCAACTTTTGCATATTGTGAAAAGCCTCCAAAGTAAGCTTCTCCTACTCTAAAACCTGTCAATATAACATTATCATCTTTTTTAAATTTATCATCTTCACTTTCAATAACTGTTCCAGAAAAGTCAATTCCAGGCACAAATGGAAATTTTCTCACAATTCTTCCACCATCCTTCAAAATCATTGCATCTTTATAATTTAAACTTGAGTAATCTACTTTTACTAATACGTTTCCGTCTTTTAACTCGTTTAAGCTAATATCTTTAATGTCACGAGAAAAATTTTCGTTTTGATTATTTATTACAATTGCTTTGAATTTATCTGACATTTATTTTGCTATGTATCTAAGATACCTATTTTGAAAACTTAGATCTTCCTTAAAAGAACCTAGAAAATAATTTGTTATAGTTGTAGCTTTTTCTTTTTTAATTCCTCTCATTGTCATACACTGATGTGCTGCATCAATTGTGACAGCAACTCCTTTTGCATCTAGGGCGTTCATTAAAGTTTGAGCTATTTGCATAGTTAGTCTTTCTTGAGTTTGTAATCTTTTTGAAAAAATATCTACAGTTCTTGCGAGCTTACTCAATCCGACTACTTTTTTATTTGGAATATATGCTACGTGAGCAACTCCAATAATTGGTGCTATATGATGTTCGCAGTGACTTTCTAAAGTAATATTTTTTTCTACCACCATGTCGTCATATCCTTCAACATCACCAAATGTTTTTGATAGATACTCTTCAGCATTTTGATTATATCCTTTAAAATATTCTTTAAATGCTTTTACAGCTCTTTTAGGTGTTTCAAGAAGTCCTTCTCTACTTGGATCTTCTCCTATCCAAGTTAAAATCATTTTAAAAGCTTCCTCTGCCTGTTTATCTGTAACATCAGGTTTATTAGAGCTAGATTTATCTGAGTCTTTAACTAGTTTCATATTGCGATCATTTTTATAGGACATAATTCATTAATGCAAATTGCTATTTTGTCTTTTTTTCACTATTTTACGCCCATGTTTAAAAAAAGAGAAAGTATTTTTGAGGTCGAAGAAGGAAAAATTTTGGCTCCTAAATTTAATAAAGATGGGCTCATGCCGGTGACTACAACAGATAGTAATTCTGGTGAAGTGCTTATGCAGGGTTATATGAATGAAGAGTCTCTAAAAAAAACAATAGAAACAAGAGAAGCTTATTATTGGAGCAGATCACGTAACGCTTTATGGCACAAAGGTAAAACAAGTGGTTTCGTACAAAAAGTAATTGAGTTAAGGATTGATGACGACCAAGACGCTTTATGGATGGTAGTGGATATAGGTAATGGATCAAGTTGCCATGTCGGATATAAATCTTGTTTTTTTAGATCAATTCCATTAGGTCCTATAAAAAATACTGAAGAAATAAAATTAGAATTTAAAGAAAAAAAAAAGAAATTTGATCCAGAAAAAGTTTATGAAGGACAACCTAATCCCACAAAATTATAAACAATGAAAGTTATAAGTCCATTTGGTCCAAAAATAGCAAAATTAAAATTTTCTTTACAGTTAATAAATAAAATTAATTTAGAAGTTGATAAGATCAACACTAACAAAAAATTAGCAAAAAAATTAGACTATTCTAAAAAATTAGTTGGTCAAGTTAAACAGGAAATTTCTTTACCAAAGACATTTATTAAAAGAAACTTAGATAAAATTATTTCTAAAAATATAAAAGATTTCATAAACAAAGCTTTAGGGGAAAAACCAAAATTAGTTAAAATTAAAAATTTTTGGGTAGTACGACAATTCTCAAATGAATATAACCCTATTCACTTCCATGATGGCCATATTTCTGGAGTTGGATATTTAAAAGTACCTAAATTTTTAGACTCAAAAAAAAGAAATCTGAAAACTAATGGAACTATTGACTTCATAAATGGTAGTAAAATGTTTTTGAATGAAAGCATTTATAACCATTCACCTAAAGTAGGAGATGTATTATTGTTTCCAAATTATTTAATGCACACTGCCTATCCTTTCTCAACTAAAGGTGAAAGACGTTCTTTTTCTTTTAATGTTGAGATTGATAAAAAAATTGCAAATATTTTTTCAAAATGAGTGATCAGGTTCAAAAAAATATATTTGGTGAACCATTGGAAGTTTGTTCTAATGATCCACTTACTGGATGGATGAGAGATGGTTGTTGTAATACTGATAAAAATGATAGAGGTCTACATACAGTTTGTGCAAAAGTTAATGATAAATTTTTAGATTGGTCAAAAAAAGTTGGTAATGACCTTATTACCCCACATCCAGAATTTGGTTTTCCAGGTTTAAAAGATGGAGACTGTTGGTGTGTTTGTGCTACATGGTACGCTAGAGCACTAGAAGAAGGAGCTGCGTGTTCTATTTTTTTAAAAAAAACAAATATCAAAACTTTAGAATTAATACCAATAGATAAACTTAAAAAGCACGCCTTAGATATTTCTTAATAGATCTTTGTTCCTCTAGTTTTTATAATTAATTCTAACTCTTGATACTCTTCACAGTTACAATTTTTCAGTACAGCTAATCTTTCTTTAGCCTTATCTATCCTATTTGTTTGAACATAAAGCTCACCCAAATATTCGTTGATGCCGTTGTGTTTTGGATTTAGATTTAAACCTTTAAGATAATAATCTTCAGCTTCCTTAAAATTGCCAGTCTTTCTAGATGTGAAGCCCATATAATTTAGAATATCAGGATTTTTTTTATCTAATGTATATGCTTTGTTTAATTCTTTAAAAGCTTGTGCGTATAATTTTTTGGCTTTTTCAGGTTTATCTTTTTTTTCTAATTTACCAGCTCTCTTTACTAACTTTACAGCTTTATCGTATAATCCTGTTTCTGATGTATCGCTGCTGTTATCACTGCCAGCTGCAAAAACGTTGTTGTTGAGACTTAAAACAAATAATAAAACTAAAATTTTTTTCATATGTTATTATATTAATTTTTTTCAATATTGTTATGCGACAGTTGATCTTCCTCCATCAACACCAAGTATTTGACCTGTTATCCAAGAGCTTTCTTCACTTAATAAAAATTTAGCCACCGAAGAAGAATCGCCCCCTTCGCCAACTCTTTTTAATGGGTGCATTTTAGCAATACTCTCAGCCATTTTTTCATTCTTAAGTATAAATTCTGAAATTTTAGATTTTGTTAGACTTGGTGCAATACAATTTACTCTAATGTTAGGCGCATACTCAGCGGCCAATGCAAGCGTCAAACCTTCAACAGCTCCTTTTGCTGAAGAAACAATTGCATGATTAGGAAAACCTTGTTTAACTGCTACTGTAGAGAATAAAACAATTGAACCCTTATTCTGCTTCAAATTATCAGCCAAAGCTTTAATTATTTCTGCAGCAGAAACTAAATTTAAGTTAAATGACTGCATGAAATCACTTTTTTTAATTAATTTAAGAGGTTTTAAATCTATTGAGCCAACGCAATAAGCTAAACCATTGATTGGTGTTTCTCCTAAATCGTTTAAAACTTTATCCGTAAAATTTTCTTCAAGCACGTCACAAGTAGTAAATGATGTATTCAATTCATTAGCTAAACTTGAAAGGCTGGCTTCATCTCTGCCTACTAGATGAACTTCATCACCACTTTTAACTAAACTTTTAGCTAATGCAGACCCTATTGATCCCGTTGCTCCTAAAATAACTTTTTTCATAAATGAAATTAACATTATTAACCAATCTTTAAATGCAAATAATGACGCGTGTAATATCTCTTTAAAATGTGTAATTTATCTGATTATGAAGCTTTTTTTATTACTTGGTAATCAGTTATTTGCTCCAAAATATCTAAATGATTTCAAAGATCATATTTTTTATATGGCAGAAGACTATGATCTTTGTACTTTTGAAAAACACCATAAACATAAGATATTATTATTTTTATCCTCAATGAGATCATTCAGTGATGAGCTTAAGTCTAAAAATTTTAATTTAATTTATAAAGATGTAAATAAAGATTTTAAACTATCTTACGAAAAAAAACTTGAAAAAGTAATTAAAGAAAAAAAGGTTAAAGAGATAAGTTTTTTTGAGATAGAAGATAAATTTTTTGAGAAAAAGATTTTGACTTTTTGCAAAAAACATTCGTTAAAGATTAATCAAATTAAAACACCAATGTTTCTGATAAATAGAGATGAATTCAAAAACTATCTTTCAAAAAATAAAAGACCATTTATGGCAAATTTTTATAAAATTGTAAGAACCAAATCAAATTTATTAATGAATAAAAACGGGACACCAAAAGGAGATAAGTGGAGTTTTGATGAAGACAACAGAAAAAAACTACCAAAAGATATAAAGATTCCTGAAATTTCAAAATTAAAAGAGACTAAAAATACATCAGTACTTAAAAAATTTATTGAAACCAATTTTAAAGATCATCCTGGTGATACTAAAAACTTTTGGTTTCCCACCACTAGGAAAGAAGCGAATAAATGGTTGGATGAATTTTTCAAAGAAAGAATAAAATTATTTGGTGATTATGAAGATGCTGTAACAGAAAAATCTAATACAGTATTCCATAGTGCGTTAAGTCCTTTAATTAATTTAGGGCTTATTACTCCAGAAGAAATAATAGAAAAACTTAGAAAAATTGAAAAAAAAGTTCCTATGAATTCTTTAGAAGGTTACATAAGACAAATTATTGGTTGGAGAGAATTTATGAGAGGAATTTATCAAAATTTTGATGAGCGTTTAGAAAAAACTAATTTTTTTAATCACAAAAGAAAAATGAAAAATAATTGGTATAAAGGTAACACGGGATTACCTCCACTGGATCATGCCATCTCTAATGCAGTTAATTATGGTTGGTCACATCATATCGAACGTCTTATGATTTTAGCTAATATTATGAACTTGTGTGAAATTAATCCTAAACAAGTTTATAGATGGTTTATGGAAATGTTTGTAGACTCTTCTGACTGGGTCATGGCTCCAAATGTTTATGGTATGGGTTTGTTTAGTGACGGTGGAATATTTGCTACAAAGCCTTACATATGTGGTTCAAGTTATTTTTTAAAAATGATGCATTTTAAAAAGGGGCCTTGGTGTGATGTGATGGATGGACTTTACTGGAGATTTATAGAAAAGAATAAAAAGTTTTTCTCAAAAAATCCTAGACTTGCTATGATGGTAAGAGTTTCTGAAAAGATGAATCAAGAAAGAAAATCAAGAATCCTCAAAGCTGCAGATAAGTTTATAAAAGAGAATACAAATTAAATGAAAAATAAAGTTTTTTTTAATAATTCATGTAATATTTGTAGAGCTGAAATTAATCATTATAAAAAACATTCTAATACAGATATTGAGTGGGTTGATGTTACAAATAATAAAGAAGCTCAACAAATAACCTCAAAATCATACGAGCAACTTTTAAGACGAATGCATGTTGTTCAAAATGGAAAATTAATTGAAGGGGCAGAAGTATTTCTAATTATTTGGAAAAATATACCTAAATATAATTTTTTATATAAATTGTTTAATAACAAACCTATGTTTTTTTTATTAAAGATCTTTTATGAAATAGCAGCATATTTTTTATTCTTAAAAAATAAGCATCTTCTTAAAGAATGAAAAAAAAAGATTTACCGACTAAAATTTGTCCGTCTTGTAGAAGATCTTTTACTTGGAGAAAAAAATGGAAACTTAATTGGTCAAATATAAAATATTGTTCAAAAAGATGCTCTGGTAACAAGATTAGATGAGTTTAAATTTACTCAAAATTTTCGGTATATTTGATTTGAAATTAAAATAACCTTTATTAGAAAATTGCCAACAAAATTTATCTTCTTCCCTTACCAGGTAATTAATTTTTAAATCATTTGTGTTTATAATTCTTTTTATAAAAGACATATTTTCACCAACACAAGGGTAGATAGCATCAAAATCTTTTACACTATTTGATAGGTTGGTAAATTTCTTTCCATCGACAAATTCAATATTGCTATTAGACTCTTCAATTTGATTTTTAATTAATTTTTTTTTGTATTCCAGCACTTTATTGCTTAACGCTACCTTGCGTTCTTCAGGAGAAAGTAAAATACAATAAATCTTTTTATATTTATCTAAACTAAAAAATTTAAAGTTAGTCTCATTATCAAAAAATATTACATTCTCTGACTTTTTATCAGTCTCATTTATTTCAAAAGGTGAAATTTCATATTCACGTCGATCAATAATTGGTTTTGGATTTTCATTAAGATTCATGTCTTTATATTTGTTGTTACTAAATTTACTAATATTCCAATTCTGTGCGATATAATTTTTGCCCTTAGTCTGAATTCCAGCGACCCATCTCCAGCTCAAGGTATTAGATGCGGCATCTCCATCTAGCAAATGTTTCATAAAAAATTCCGCACCCTTTTGCCAAGGCAAACCAAGAGTGAATATCCAAATACTGGCAAACAACATTCTTGTGTGATTGTGTAAATAATTATAATCCTTTAGCTCCAACACCCAATCATTAAAACACTGAATGTTTGTTTTTCCATTTGTAGCACTTATATAATTTTCATCTTCCTTAATATTTTTTAAATCTTCTAAAAAATCTGACCAGACTTTAGGTCTTAACTCAAGCCATCCTTTCCAGTAAATTCTCCAAAATATTTCTTGAACAAATTTTTCAACTTTTAGAAAAGATCTTTTTGATAAAACTATTTTAGTAGTCTCAAATTCAGTTATCAGTCGATGAGTTATATATGGAGATAAGCAAGAAATATTTTTTCTACTATTAGGACCAAAATCAAAATTTCTCTGAGATGCGTAGTTGGAAATATCTTGTACTATAAAGTTTTCTAGTATTTTTAAAGCCTCTTTCCTTGTGGTTGCAAAATTCATTCCTCATCCTCATCTCTCCATCCGTCCATAAATAATTTCCAACAAGCAAACGTTACACAAGGAATCCCAACACAAAAACCCAAAAGTATTCCATTTTTTAAACCTAAATAAATTGCACCAAAATGCGTGGCTCCAATTGGTATTATGCAAAGTACTATTGCAATTATTAAAAGCCTATAAAAGTATGTCGGTCGTTTCATTAAATAGTATTTCCTTGATCAATGGGAATTGAAACTGAGGAAGTAAACCAGCAATCTATACAATTTTTTTCTGAAGCTTTTTGTACATGCCACTCATAAAATAATAACTGTTTATCTTTTGTTAAAATTTTAATCTTATACATGTGTGTATTTGGCGTGTTCATGATCAAACTAATTTTATGAGAGTCGTGATTTAATAGTTGACGATACTGTTGGCCATAAATCATAATTCTGAATCTTTCGTAGGGACCTGTAACTTTTTTGTTATCTGGATGAGCAAATAACCAAGTAACTTTTATTCCGTCATCATTTTTGTTATTATTTTTTAAAGCCTCTAATTGAATTTTCACTACATCGTATGGTAATAATTTTTCATTTGGGGTTATAGAATCTGCATTTAATGAATTAGAGAATAAAATAAATGTAATAGTGATTAATATTTTTTTTAATTCCATATTTTTTTTAACGTTTCCTCTCTTTGACAGCCTTTTTTATACATCAAATACCTTATGAAATTATTTTCATAATAATTCTGGTGAAAACTTTCTGCTTTATAAAATTTTTCAAATTTCCATACTAAGGTTACAATTTTTTTATTAAACATTTTTTCAACTTTTATTAATGAGTTATTAATCAAATTTTTTTGTTTTTTATCACTAAAAAATATTACTGATCTATAACTTTTTCCTTTATCACAAAATTGTCCTGCAGCATCAAATGGATCAATGTTCTGCCAATAGACATCTAGTAATTTTTCATATGATGTAACTTTCGGATTATATTTAATCTCTACAGCCTCAACATGACCGGAGTCTGTATAAACCACATCTGCATATGTTGGGTTTTTTAAGTGTCCACCAGAATAACCTGATACTACAGAAATAACACCTTCAACTTTATCAAATGACTCTTCCATGCACCAAAAACAACCACCGGCAAAATAGACTTTTTTATTTTCTTCTGCATATAAATTAATATGAAAAAAACATATCAAAATAAAAAAAACTTTTTTCATTAAATTATGATATCTTAAATATTATGAAAAACGATGAACATATTGTCTTAGGAAATAATGAGGAAAACCTTGATAAAATTTGCGAAGAATGCAGAAAAGACGATGAAAGTGTTAGGTCTAACCTAATTACTACTAGTTACAAAATATGTGATAGTTGTAAATTATCAAAAACAATTTTTCCTCTTTAAATTCCTTTAAAAAGTACAATTACTAAAAATAGAAAAAATGCCTGAAATAACCAAGCAACAATTACAACGCCCAGAGATTTCCATAAACTATCATAATCTAAAGCTGATTTAACAGCTACCACCATACAAGCTAGCATCCAAAATGCAGAACCAATAAAAGTTACCGTCATTAGATCGGGCGTGACACCAAAAACTCTTATTAAACCTGGGGCGCTGGAAAAACCAATTGTTCTTAACAACTCTCCGTGATTACTTTTTGTTTGTGGACCACCAAATAATTTTACTCCAACAAAATAAATAACATATGCCCAAACATACCAGCTTAACAAAGATAAAATTGGAGCTAATAAAAAATTAGAAGATCCCATCTGTAATGCGCCTACTCCTGCGGCTAAACTTGATAAAACTACTACTATTCCCGCTTGAATTGTTGCTGATTTATCTTTTTCTACTTCTTCGTAAAGTTCTATATCAATTTTAATTGCTCTGATTATTCTTTTGATTAATAAATTTGTCATTTTATTTGCTTGTAAAGGGTTTAAGTAATTTTAATATTTTATTGTGTAATTTTCTATTGGAACTTGCAATTATATTTCCTGCTTTTTCAGCCGGTTCACCCCTCCAGTTTGAAATAATTCCTCCTGAATTCTTGATTATTGGTATTAGTGGTAAAATATCATAAGGTTTTAGATTTCCTTCAATTACAGCATCCACTTTTCCCTCTGCTAATAAGCAAAAATTTAATGCATCAAAGCTCGCAATTTTAAATGAAGGTCCAAATTTTTCAATAATTTTTCTTAATTTTTCGTACTTTATGTTTCCGTGACTAATAACCTTAATTGTCCTTAAATTCACACTACTTGAAGATTTTAAAATATATTTTGTTTTATTTTTAAATACATAAGACTTATTTTTATCACTAATATAATATTTATTTAATTCTGGAAAATTTGCTAAACCAAGTAAAGATTTTTTGTGAAAAGATAAACCTATCAAATTTGACCATGTGGGTGCACCTATGACAAAAGCTCTTGTTCCATCAATTGGATCTATAGTCCACGTATAATCATTAGCAGAATTTTTATCAGCAAATTCTTCACCAATAATTGAGTCATTTGGAAATTGTTTGCTAATTAGTGATCTAATGTATTTCTCAAAATCTTGATCAAGATTAGTTACAGGATCAAAATCTTTTTTGTCTTTAGATTTATTTTTGATAACTAATCTAGATTTTGATCTTTTGATATAAAAATTATTAAGTTTAATAGTTAAACTTTTAAGAAAATTAAATGCTTTTTTTAGTTTCATACATGTGTATAACTCAACTAGACAAAAAACTCATATGAAAATACATAGAAAATTTGAACCAATTATATCAGGAATATCAGCGGGCATAGTCATAACCTTCCTTGCTTTCTTAACCTTAGAGACATCTGCGGGTATATGGCTAATGTTTTCATTTGGAGCAACTGTTTTTATCGTATTTGTCCTGTATAGTCTTGAAACAGCACAGCCAAAAAATATTTTTTTTGGTCATTTAATATCAATACTTGTTGGTGTTATTTTTAATGAAACTATTGGACTTTCTTTTTATTCCTTAGGTTTGTCTGTTGGAATTGCAGTAGTACTGATGATTTATTTTAAAGTTATGCATCCTCCAGCTGCCTCTAATCCTTTGGTAGCTTTATCTATGGATCTTTCCTTTGATTTTATTTTGTTTCCAGTCATAACTGGATCAATAATTATTATCTTGATGTCTATTTTAATTAATAGATTTATTTTAAAAAGAAATTATCCAACAAGATGGTTTTAATTTAATAAGAAGATTGAGCTATTTAGAATTAAAGCGTAACTAGACCAAGATAAATAAGGGATCATTAAGTAAAAACTGATCTTGTTTATTCTTGAATATTCCTTCATTAAAAAAATGATAAAGATCAAAATAATAATCAAATTTACTAAAGCTAAACCAATTAAATGAAATCCAAAAAATACTATACTCCAAGTACTATTAAAAAATAAATGAACTAGGTAAATTTTTAATATTCTTGTGTTAAATGAATTTATCCAAATTTTCCATATAGCAATTGTCATCAATAGATATAACGTTGACCATACAGGAGCAAACACCCAGCTTGGTGGGTTAAAACTTGGTAAAATAATTTCTGAGTACCAAGGTTCTTTAAAAGTAGCTGTAGTATAACTTCCTATCATTGGAGCTATAAATGTTATTAAGAGTATAATTACTAAAGATAGGTATTTATTTTTCATTAATATATAAGGTATAACTAATTAATGTCAGAAAATCAGAAAAAAATTTGGATCACAGGTGCAAGTAGTGGGATTGGAAAAGCACTAGCTGAAAAATTCGCAGCGGAAGGTTGGAGAGTGGCCGCTTCTGCTCGTAGAAAAGAAATTCTAGACAAAATGTCTAACCATGAAAATATTTTTTCATATCCTTTGGATGTAACTAATCAAGATCAAATAAAAACTTCTTTTGGAAAAATTATTGAAGATTTTAAAGGATTAGATTTATGTGTATTTTCTAGTGGCACATACGACCCAAAACTTGAGCAGGAGATAAATATTAAGCAAAATAAATTTGTGATGGAAACAAATTTTTTTGGAGTTCTTTACTGTATTAAAACAGTAGAAAATTATTTCAAAAACAAAAAGAATGGACATATCTCAATTGTATCATCTGTTGCTGCTTACAGAGGTCTTCCTAATTCAAGTGGTTATGGACCTTCTAAAGCTGCTTTAACAAATTTAACAGAAAGTTTATATTTTGATTTCAAAAAATATAATGTAAGAATTTCTTTAGTTTCCCCTGGATTTATAAAAACTCCTTTAACTGATAAGAATGATTTTTCAATGCCATTTATCAAATCACCAGAATTTGCTGCAGATAAAATGTTTAATGGCCTTACTAAAAGCAAAGCTTTCGAAATTCACTTTCCAAAAGCACTAACATTATTATTAAAAATTTTTAGAGTTTTACCTTATAAAATATATTTATTTTTAATAGATAAAGGAGTTAAAAGATAAATAAATAATTAATCTTTTACAAACATAACAGTAAGTTCAGCAACTTTAATACCAAACTTGGTCATAGTTGCTCTATTAATTGCAACACGCTCATCTTGCATAAAAATCCAGTCATCAAATTTTATCTTAATATTTTTGCCCTTTACTGGAACTAATAAAACATATTCAAGTTTAAAAGCAGGTCCGTATGAGAAACCTTTTGCTGTACCTACTACATCGGAAGCAGTCGCTTCATAATGATGTTTATCTATTTTTTTCATAGTCCATTGGCGAGTTTGTTTTTCGCCATCATTCCAATTAAAAACTTCATCTAGAATTAATTGTGAACCATCCCATTTTCCATTTAGATCAGCCTTAAATTGTCTGGTAACTTTTCCTGATCTATTTTGCAAAACTCCCCAAGCTTTTACATCTCCAGACAAATATTCTTCGATGATCAAACGTGGTTTTTGGTCTTTAAAATCTGTTGGTTTCATTGTATTTACACATCCTGTTATAAAAAAAAATAAAATTATTCCTAATAACTTTTTCATAAGCATTACTTATTAGACACAGAGCATTGTATCAAGTTAATATTTCTAGCTTTAAACCCTGCTTCACAATAAGATAAATAAAACTCCCACATTCTTTTAAATGTTTCATCAAAACCTAGAGGAGTTATATTATTCCATCTTTTAAAGAAATGCTCTCTCCAAATCGCTAAGGTCTTTGCATAGTCATCAGGATAAGAATTAATTTTTAAAAGATTAAGTTTATTCTTTTTAATTAAATTTTTCATAAAATGTAATGAAGGCAAAAAGCCGCCTGGGAAAATATATTTTTGGATAAAATCTTCACTATCTCTATATCTATCAAATAAATCATCTCTAATTGTTATTCCTTGAATCGCAGCTGTACCATTTAAGTTTAGAGAATTTTTTATTGTATTAAAATATTTGTCTAGGTACTTCTCTCCCACAGCTTCGATCATTTCGATTGATGCAACGTTATCATATTTTTCTTTTAAATCTCTATAATCTAAAAACATAACATTAACCTTATTATTTAAGCCTGCTTGAGAGATTCTTTTTTTTGAAAATTCAAATTGCTTTTTAGAAATTGTTATACAGTCAATCGAGACATTATGTTTTTTTGCTAAATATTCTGAAAATCCACCCCAACCACATCCTATCTCTAAAACTTTATTACCGTCTTTAATGTTTAAAAGATTTATCAGTTGCTGATACTTATTTTTTTGAGCAGATTCAAGATCATCATTTTCATTTTCATATATTGCACTAGAATATGTAAGTGTTTTATCTAACCACTGAGAAAAAAATTCATTACCTAGATCATAATGTTTAGATATGTGCTTTAAGCTTTTTGACTTAGTATTAGATGCAAATATTCTTTTAAAAAAATTTTTAATTTTTTGAATTTTTAAACTTCCTGAAAATGAGTAAATCAATTTAATATTTTTAGCCGAAAGCTCAATTAAATTTGTAAGATTTGAAGTATAAAAATCTTTATTCATATGTGCTTCTCCTAGGGCAGAGCTGCCTCCTGTAATTATATTGAAGTAAAAATTTTGGTTGGTGATTTTAATATCGGCTGAAAGTTCACTTTCTAAATTTCCAAATTGGAATACTTTTCCATCATAATTCACTAATTTAAGGCTTCCACTTTCTATATTTTTCAATTTATTAAGTACAATTTTTTCTGAAATTTTTATGAAGCTCATTAGTATTCCTCGTAACTTAAATTGTTTAAAATTTTATTTTTTCTTTTTCTATATACTGCCCCTTTTTTCCATAGGTGTAATGCTTCATAATGTATCGAAATTATTATTTTTATAGTCATTAATGGATATTTAAAAAAATTAAAAAATAGTTGTTTAAACGAAAATTTTTTTCTATCACCAGTTTGGGTTGCTGTTAATATAGTTCCATCCTTATCAGTTTGTTTAATAAAGATAGAAAACTTTTTACCAGGATTAAACAACTTAAAATTATAATAAGTGTCCATATCCATAAATGGTGAAACGTAAAATTTTTTTTTACATTTTTGCTCAATTTTTTTATTATTTCTAATCTTAAAAATGTAGGTATGCTGTTCGTTAAAAGTATTTTTTACTTCGTAGAATACAGATATTAATTTATTCTTATCATAACAATAAAAAATACTTAGTGGGTTAAAAACATACCCAAAAACTCTAGGATAGCAAAGCAACATTACTTTTGTAATATTTTGATTAATTTTAAATTTTTTTAAATTTTTTAAAACCCAATCTTTAAGTGAGTCTCCGTCTCTTGCACCGTGGTCTTTATTATAGAAACTAAAAATATTAAATTTATTAAATGAAAAAATATTTATAGTTTTGTTCAACTTTTCTATTTCATCTAAATCAAGAAATAGTGAAAATGTTTTGTATTTTAAGGAATGTTTGATTGGCTTAAGCCTATGATGAGTGACAATCCCATTATAAATACAAGAGTTCATTAAATTTTAAAATTTTTTATAAGTTCAATTGATGATTTTAATCCATCTTCGTGAAAACCATAACCAAAATAACTTCCACAAAACCATGTTCTTTTTTTTCCTTGAAGTGAGTGTAAAGCTTTTTGAAGAACTACATTTTTATTATTAAAATAAGGGTGGGTAAAATTTACTATTTTTATCACTTTATCCTCATCAACCTTTTCAACTGGATTTAAAGTTAAAAAATAATTTTTATTTGTCTCTAAATTTTGTAATTTATTTAACCAATAGGTTACACAAGTTGTGTTTTCTTTAGTTATGGAGTTCCAACTAGACCAAGCTCTTTTTCTTGAAGGCATAAGATTTTCGTCAGTATGTAAAAAAGCTACATTAGGGACATAGGAAAAATTTTTTAAAATATTTTTTTCATCTTTAGTAGGATTCTCTAGAATACTTAAACTTTGATCAGCGTGTGAAGCTAAAACAACATGATCATAATCCATATGTTTATCTCCTATTAAAATTTTTACTTTATCATTGTTTCTTATTATTCTATTTACCTTACAATTCTTAAAAATGTCTCCACTTATTTTTTCTGCAATTTTGTTCACATATGTCCTACTTCGATTAGTAACAGTATACCATTGAGGTCTTTTTTTAAGTCTAAAGAGTCCATGGTTAACAAAAAAATTTAAAAAAAGATGTAACGGCATTTCTTTTGCCTTTGAAAAAGGCATAGACCAAATTGCAGCCACCATTGGGACAATATGATATTCAACAAAATATTTTGATAAATTAGATTTTTCTAAATACTCTCCTAATGTTTTATCTTTAAAATCATGATTAAGTAAATTTGGTGCAACTTTATAAAATGAAACAATTTCTCTTAGCATTTTTAAGAACTTAAAATTGAATAGATTCATCTTATTGGCAAAAATTGCTCCAAAACCTCTCCCCCCATATTCTACGTTGCTATTTTTAATAGAAACAGAAAAAGACATGTCACTTTTTTCAAAAGGAACATTTAGTTCATTAAAGAATTTGATTAAATTTAAATATGTTAGTTCATTAAATACAATAAAACCAAGATCTACTGGTACAGTTTTTTTTTTTTCTTGAATATCGTAAGTATAGGAGTGACCACCCAAATGACTATTTTGTTCGAATAGATCAACTTTATACTTTTTCGATAGATAATATGCTGAAGACAAACCTGAAATTCCTGAACCTATAACTGCTATTTTCATTTGATTTATTTTTAACTTATTCCTAATATTTTATTTTAAAATATCGGGGTTTTTTTTAAAGAGTTATAATATAAGATATATACCACATGCTTACACTAGCTTTTTTATCACATCATAGTAATCATTTGATTTCAAAGAATATCGAAAAAATTGTCAATTATGGTTTAAATATTTCCTTCTTAGTCATTGAAAATTCTTTAGATCACAAATTAAAGATTGAGTTAGAGAAAAAATATAAAAATATTGTTAAAGTACACATACCAGATGAAAATTTAGGTTTTGCTAAAGGCATGAATAAAGCTATAGAGCTATCAAGTGATAATTTTGTTTTCTTGAGCCCTCCTGATGTAGATTTGTCCTATGATTGTATTAGTGACCTTCTTAAATGTTTAAATAACTTCAAAGATTTTACTTTATTAGCTCCAACTTACCATGACGAGTCTTCATTTAAAAATTATGATGAAAGTTTATTTTCAAAAGATTTTAATCAAAAAAATAGCTTTAAAATTATGAATAGATACATTTTACGAGAAGTAGATTGGATCGACTCATCAGTTATCGTAAATAAATCTAAAATAGATAATTTAAAAATTATGGATGAAAATTTTTTCTTATATTTTGAAACTATGGATATGTGTTTAAATTTTAAAAAAAATAGAAAGAAAATGTATATTATTGATAATATAAAATTTGAGCATTTAGGAGGAGTATCTCATGAAAAAAAGTTTAATTATGAAGCAGCTCTTAGTAGAAATTGGCATTACAATTGGTCTAAATTTTATTATTTTAAAAAAAACTATTCTTATCTTTATGCTTTTAAAAAATCGTTGCCAATTTTGTTTAAGCTTTCTATAAAATATATCTCTAGCTTATTAAAGAGTAAAAAAGAAAAAAAACACCTAATTAAAGCTGAGATAAATGGTATAGCAACATCAATGCTCTTAAGAAAATCTTCTTACCGTCCTTTTATAAAAAAAATTAATTAGATGCTAAATAAAAATTTATAATTTTCATTAATTGATAAAACTTCTAAATTTACAAAACCACCTATAATTAATTGAATTGCAATAATTAATATTGTTACAAGACCAACATATCCTAACCATTGATGTTTTTTTATGTAATCTGCAAAATAACTAGCTAAAGTTGCGATTAAAAAAACTGATAATAGTAAACCAACAACCATTAAATAATAATTACCTTTTGCAGCACCAACAACTCCTATAACATTATCAAAACTTATCGCTATGTCAGCTACCAAAACTTTATAAACCCCACTTGAAAATGATTGAGTTTCACTTGATTTCATTTGAGGAGATCTAACTTTAGTTTTACCAAAGAAATCTTGTCTTAAATTATTTATAACCCAAAGAAGTAACACGCCTCCTAGTATTTTTATCCAAGCAAACTCAAATAAATAATCTGCTCCTAATGCAAAAATGATTCTAAATAAAAAGGCCGCCGCAACTCCCCAAGCTATAATTTTTTTTCTATTATCTGGTGCAAAATTAGCTGCGATTAGCCCTATGATGATTGCATTATCAGCAGCCATGACTATATCGATTAATATAATTTGAATAGAAACGATTAATTGCTCTAACATTTTCTTATTTCATGTATATAGTTAATCATTCAATATTTAAAATCTAATTTTTTCTATATGAATTTATTAAATTATTCTGCAAGTAATTCAAAGAAAAAAATATTTATACTGTCCATTCCAGTTTTCTTTTCAAATTTAGCAGTCCCTCTAGCAGGTATTATTGATACAGGTTTAATGGGCAATTTAGGAGAAGCAAAATTTCTGGCAGCAACAAGTATTGCTGTTTCCGTCATGACAATGATCATTTGGAGTTTTGGTTTTTTAAGAATGGGAACGGTAGGTATTGTTTCTCAATTGCTTGCTAAAAGCGATTATAGAGAAATTGTAAGAACCTTATTAAGAAGTTTTATAATAGCCATTGTATTAGCTGTAGTTATTATTTTATTTAAACCTATTCTAATAAATTTAACCAAAGATTTTTTTTCTACGTCAATTGAAACTCAAGAATTAATAAAAACTTATATATCTGTAAGGTTATTTTCTATACCTGCAGAATTCACTATTTATATTTTAGTTGGTTTTTATCTAGCGATTCAAAAAACTAATATATCAAGTTTATTAATCATTATTCTTTCTACACTAAATATAGTTTTTAGTTCTTTTTTTGTACTATCTTTAAAGTTAGATGTGTTTGGCGTTGTGCTAGGAACTTTAATAGCAAATTATATAACTGCAATTATATTTACACTTTTTACATATAATTTTATTATTAAGAAATTTGAAATAATTCCAAAATTAGAAAAATTAATCATACCTTCTAAATTTATAAAATTATTTACTATTAACTTTGATATTTTTTTAAGAACAGTAACTCTTACATTTTCATTTCTATGGGTTACCTACCTAGGTTCTAAACTAGGTGAAGACTTTTTAGCTGTTAATGCAATTTTAATGCAATTTATAATCTTAGCAGCTTTTTTTCTTGACGCTTATGCTTTCTCTACTGAGGGAATTATAGGTTTTGCTGTTGGTAAAAAAAATAAAAAATCTTTTTTATTAGCTGTTACAAATTCAATACAACTAAGTTTTTTTACAGCTTTAATTATTTCTATAATTTATTTAATTTTTTTTAAACAAATCATTAACATAATTACAGATGTAGATGTTTTAAGATTTATTTCTTATAAGCATGCAATTTGGATTATTATTATTCCACCAGTTGCATCATTTTGTTATCAACTAGACGGTATATTTATTGGTGCTTCACAAACTCAGGATATGAGAAATGCAATGCTTATTGCTGTTGCTTCTTTTGTGATTACATCTATATATTTAATAAAATATTTTGATAATCATGGATTATGGCTTTCACTGCTTTTTTTTATGTTGTTTAGATCACTTACTTTAAATTATTTTTTTAAAAATATTGTTAAAAAATTTAAATGAAATTTATATATAAAATACCAGGCTATATTCTTTTATTATTTGGTGGCTTTTGTTTAAGTTGGGGAGGTTTAATCGTAAGAACATTTGAGACTTCAAGTGCTTGGAATATTTTATTATTAAGATCTTTTTTCTTTTTTCTTGGAATTTCTATTTTTTTACTAATAAACTACAAGAAAGATACTTTTAAAGTTATAAAAAAATCAGGTTTCCCAGCTTTGTTAGGTGGCTTCACAATGTCTTTTAGCTTTGTTGCTTTTGTTTTTGCTATGGTAAACACATCTGTAGCTAATGTTGTGTTTATAATAAGCACACAAACAATGTTTCTAGCAATATTTGGTTTTTTTTACCTTAAAGAGAAAGTTTCATTAATAAGTTTTATTTCTATAGTTTTAGCTATGTCAGGAATAACTATAATGGTTGGAGACTCAATGTCTTCAGGTACTTTATTCGGTAATCTAATAGCTTTGGTTATACCTATTAGTTTTTCAGTACTAGTAATGATAGTCAGAAAAAATTCCAACTTAGATATGGTGCCAGCTATTTGGTATGCCTCAATTTTCACTATCATTTATGGAGCGGTAATGGTTGAGTCTTTTAATTTTACACATCATGATATTTTTATGGGTTTTTTATTAGGAGTTCCTCAACTAACCTTTGGCTTTATCTGTATTACTATTGGCTCCCGAACTACACAATCTGTAACCGTTGGCTTGTTAATGCTATCTGAAACCGTTTGTGCCCCACTGTGGGTTTGGTTATTTATAAATGAGATCCCACCCTTAAGTGTATTTATTGGTGGTTCTATTATAATTTTAGCAGTAATTATTAAAAGTCTTGAAAAAAAGAAAAGAATTACAGCTTAATTATATTTGACCTCGAATCCGAGTACAATCTGAGCTCATTAAATCCCAAAATCTAAGCAAACTAAGATCACACTCGTACGTAAGATGTGGTTTATTTTCACTTGAATACAACCTCACAGTCGACTAATTTATCAATGTTATCGTAAGATAATAAACGGGAGAGACTATTTAAATATAGCGCCGAAGGAGCAACTACCCTAGAAACTCTCAGGCAAAAGGACCGTTACTGTAATAACTCTGGAAAGAAGGCGTAAAGCCTCACCGAAGGATTAAATCTCTCAGGTACATGGACAGATAGGGTTGATTAAGAGTTATTATGGAAGTACAAAAAACAGCTTTATACAAAACTCATAAAAATCTTGGAGCTAAATTTGCTCCTTTTGCTGGCTATGAAATGCCAATCCAATATTCTGATGGGATAGTCAAAGAACACATTTCCACAAGAACATATGCTGGGTTTTTCGATGTATCGCATATGGGTCAGCTTTATATAGAAGGAGGATCACAATTAATTGAAGTGTTAGAAAAGATAATACCAACTGATTTAAAAAATTTAAATGTGAATCAGTCAAAATATTCTTTTTTATTAAATTCAGAAGGTGGAATAATAGATGACCTTATTATTACGAGACGAGAAAACGGATTTTATATTGTGTTAAATGCAGCATGCAAAAATAATGATATAAAGCATATATCCAAAAATTTAAATGAAAATCATAAGTTTTATCTATGCTCTAAAACTTCACTTATTGCAGTGCAAGGTCCAAAATCTTCAGAAATACTAGAAAAAAAAATAAAAGGAATTAGCAACCTTAAATTTATGTATGGTAATTTTTTCGAATTTGATAATGAGAAATTGTATGCAACACGCTCTGGATATACTGGTGAAGATGGTTTTGAAATATCTGTATCAAACAATAAAGTAGAGAATTTTATTAAATTTTTAGTGGATAATAAAGTTAAACCAGTTGGTTTGGGAGCAAGAGATACCCTAAGATTGGAAGCAGGTTTGTGTCTATATGGACACGATCTCGACGAAAAGATAAACCCAATTGAAGCTAATTTAAAATGGGCAATTGCAAAAACAAGAAGAGCTACTGGGGGATTTAATGGATGGGAAAAAATAAAAGAAAATCTTGAACAAGGGACATCAAGAATTAGAGTTGGTGTATTGCCAGAAGGAAGAATTATAGCAAGAGAAGGAACAAAAATTTTTTCTAATAATGATGAAAAGATTGGAACAATAACTAGTGGTACTTTTGGTCCAAGCGTAAATGCTCCAGTTGCAATGGGTTACGTAGATTCAAACTTTTCTAAGATTGGAGAAAATATTAAATTAGAAGTTAGAGGTAAAAAACATAATGCTAAAATTTCTAAACTTCCTTTTTATAAAAAAAGTTACGTAAAATAAGAAAGGTTAATAATGAGTGAAAAAAAGTTTTCTAAAAATCATGAATGGATAGAAATTGAAGGTGAAAATGCTATTGTAGGCATAACAAAACATGCAACTGAAATGCTGGGTGATATTGTTTTTGTTGAAATACCTGAGAAAGGCAAAAATGTTGAAGCTAACGGACAGACAGCCGTTGTTGAGTCGACAAAAGCTGCTAGTGATGTTTACTCTCCAATATCTGGAGAGATTATTGATAGCAATCAATCGATTGTAAGTGATCCGTCAAAAGTAAATGCCGATCCCGAGGCAGAAGGTTGGTTTTTTAAAATTAAGATAAAAGACAAATCTGAAATTGATAAGTTAATGTCTAAAGATGATTATGAAAAATTTGTAAAGGAAAATCAAAATTAAATGATTGACGATACTTCACAAGAATTTATTAAAAGACATATTGGTCCTTCAAAAGATGATCAAAAAAAAATGTTAGACTATATTGGTAGTAAATCGCTCAACCAATTAATTCGAGATACTGTTCCTGAAAATATTTTACTTAAAGATGAATTAAAAATTAACGACTCACTATCTGAAAATGAAGCATTAAAAAAACTTAAAATTATTTCTCAAAAAAATGAAACTTTTAGAAATTTTATTGGAATGGGGTATTACAATTGTTTAACACCACACGTTGTTTTAAGAAACATTTTAGAAAATCCAGGCTGGTATACTTCTTACACGCCATATCAGCCTGAAGTAGCTCAAGGAAGATTAGAAATGCTTTTAAATTTTCAACAATTAATAATTGACCTAACTGGTATGGATATTGCAAATGCTTCATTATTAGACGAGGCTACTGCAGCAGCGGAGGCGGTCGGTCTCGCACAAAGAGTCTCTAAAAATAACTCAAAAAAGGTTTTTGTATCTGAGAATTGTAATCCGCAAGTTATTGATTTGATTAAAACTAGAATCGAACCTTTTGGACTTGATCTTTTAGTTGGTAATCAAAAAGATTTTATAAAAAATGTTAGCGGAGAATTAATTTGTGGTGTGATAGCTTATCCTGATACCTTAGGTGAAATAGTGGATCCAAGCGAGTCCATAAGTTTAATACATAAAAAAGGAGGTAAAGCTATTGTAGTTTGTGACCTTCTTTCTCTAGCAAAATTAAAAACTCCAGCTGAGCTCGGTGCAGATATTGCAGTAGGTAGTGCTCAAAGATTTGGAGTGCCAATGGGTTATGGTGGGCCACATGCGGCTTTTTTTTCAACAAAAGAAGAATTCAAAAGGTCAATGCCAGGTAGAATTATTGGTGTGTCAATGGATAGATTTGGGAAAAAAGCATACAGGCTATCTCTTCAAACACGTGAACAGCATATCAGAAGAGATAAAGCGACTAGCAACATTTGTACTGCGCAAGCTTTGTTGGCTATAGTATCAGCAGCATATGCAATTTATCATGGACCCAATGGTATTCTAGATATAGCGAATAGGACATCTAAATTGGCAAAATTATTCGCAGACAACATTAAAGATGGTGGTTTTGAACTTTATGCAAATAACTTTTTCGACACAGTTACAATTAAAACAAATGATAAAACTAATGAAATTTATAAAAAAGCTATTTCTGAAAAAGTTAATTTAAGAAAAATAAATAGCAAAACTTTGTCGGTAGCATTTGATGAAGCTAAAAGACTTGATCATGTAAATCTGCTTTTAAAAATATTTGGTATCAATAAAGATGTAACAAAAATAGTTGATATAACTCTTGATAATCTTCCAAAAAAATTATTAAGAACATCTAAATATTTAACTCATCCAGTTTTTAACAAGTATCACTCTGAAACTGAAATGATGAGATATTTAAAAAGACTTGAAGATAGCGATATAGCATTAAATAGATCAATGATTGCTCTAGGCTCATGTACAATGAAATTAAATGCTACAGCAGAAATGATACCTATTTCTTGGAAAGAATTTTCTCTACCTCATCCTTTTGTGCCTATAAAGCAAATGAAAGGATATCAAATATTATTTAATGATTTAATCAGAGATTTAAAAGAAATCACAGGTTTTGATGCAGTATCTTTGCAACCTAATTCAGGTGCTCAAGGTGAATACGCCGGCTTAATGACTATTAGAGCTTTTCACAAAAGTAATGGTGAGACCAATAGAAATGTCTGTTTAATACCCAATTCTGCTCATGGCACTAATCCAGCAAGTGCACAAATGTCTGGTATGAAAGTGGTCGTTGTAAATTGTGATGAAAATGGAAATATTGATTTAGAAGATTTAAAAAATAAATCTAATAAATACTCAAAAGATTTAGCTGCTTTAATGGTGACATACCCATCGACTCATGGAGTGTTTGAAGAAAAAATAGTAGAAATTTGTGAAACTATACATGCTCATGGTGGTCAAGTTTACATGGATGGTGCTAATCTAAATGCTTTAGTTGGAATTGCTAAACCTGGGAATTTCGGTCCAGATGTATGTCATATAAATTTACATAAAACTTTTTGTATACCACATGGTGGAGGTGGGCCAGGAATGGGGCCAATAGCTTGCGCAAAACATTTAGAAAAATTTTTACCTTCCCACCACCATTTAGATAATTTGAATAACAAAGATAGCATGGGTGTCGTATCTGCTGCTCCGTGGGGAAGTGCTAGCATTTTAGTTATTTCTTGGATGTATATTAAAATGATGGGATTAAAAGGTTTGAAACAAGCATCAGAAATTTCAATTTTGAATGCTAATTATATTGCTAAAAAATTATCTAAAAAATTTAAAGTTTTATACACTGGTAAGAATGGGAATGTTGCACATGAGTGTATAATTGACATAAGGCCTATAAAAGAAAAAAGTGGTATAACAGAGGAAGATATTGCTAAAAGATTAATTGACTATGGGTATCATGCGCCGACAATGTCTTGGCCTGTTTCTGGAACTATTATGATCGAGCCTACGGAAAGTGAAAACCTAGAAGAAATAAATAAATTTTGTGATGCTTTAATAAGTATAAGAGATGAAATTGATAAAATAAATACAGATCAGTTTGATAAGAAAGATAACCCAGTAATTAACGCACCACATACTTATTTAGAATTATCAGCTGACGATTGGAAACATTCTTACTCAAGAAAAGAAGCGGCTTTTCCAAAAAACTATCTTAAGGATTATAAATATTGGGCGCCTGTTGCTAGAGTTGATAATGTGTACGGAGATAGAAATTTAGTTTGTTCTTGTCCATCTTTAGATGAGTACAAAGATGAAGCGGCCTAATTTACAATCAAAAAATACTTTTTATTAAAAGATAGTTTTGCTGATTTTGGGCTTATTTTTTGGCTTATGCATTATTTCTACATTCAAACCATTTAAGTCTTTGGCTTTAAGCTTTCTCAAATTTTGAACTAATTTTAAAAATCTTGCAGACTCTTTTTTTGAAATTATGCCGTCAGTTAGGATTTTGAACTTACTAATATACTCTTTTCTCCCAAAAGGCCTTTTACCTGCAGGATGAGCATCCGCAACATTAATCTCTTCAAATATAGTAGAACCACTTTTCATTTTAATAATCACTTTTCCACCAAAACATTTTTTTTTAGGATCTTTATCGTGATACTTTTTTGTCCATTTTTTATTCTCACGTGTCACAATTTTATGCCAAAGTTTAACTGTACTTTTTCTTCTAGCTCTTTGAGGAGTGTATGACTTAACATGATGCCAGAATCCGTCTTCTAAAGCTACGGCAAATATATACATTATAGAGTGATCTAAAGTTTCCCTGCTAGCATATGGATCCATTTTTTGAGGATCGTTTGCGCCCGTTCCAATTACATAATGAGTGTGGTGGCTAGTTTCTATGATAATTTTTTTTATATCGGATAAATTTTTAATTCTTTTATTTAAGCTTCTAGCTAAATCAATTAAAGCTTGTGATTGATATTCAGCAGAGTGTTCTTTGGTATAGGTTTCTAAAATTGCTTTCTTTGGTTCGTTGACTCTTGGAAGAGGAACTAAGTATTTTTTTCCTGGACCAGATAAAACATAAGCAATCACACTATCTTCTCCTTCATAAATAGGACTGGGTGCACCTTCACCTCTCATACATCTATCTACTGACTCAATCGCTAGCTTTCCAGCATGCGCTGGTGCAAATGCTTTCCAGCTAGAAATTTCACCTTTTCTAGATTGCCTTGTTGAAACTGTTACATGAAGAGCCTGTTGAACAGATTGATAAATAGTTTGATCTTTTAATCTTAATAAACTCCCAAGGCCAGCTGCAACGCTTGGGCCTAAATGCGCTATATGATCTATTTTATGTTCATGTAAACAAATACCTTTTACTAAATTAACTTGAACTTCATAACCGGTAAGAATTCCTCTAATAAGATCCATTCCGTTGCACCTCTTCTGTTGAGCTACTGCTAAAATGGGGGGAATATTATCTCCTGGGTGACTATAATCTGCTGCAAGGAAAGTATCATGATAATCTAACTCTCTTACTGCTGTACCATTCGCCCAAGCTGCCCACTCGCAGTCTACTTTTATTTTTGAACTTAAACCAAAAACGTTTGCTCCATTTTTTCTTGGATGAGCTAAAGCCATTTGCCTTGCTGAGGTAACAGGCTTTCTATTATAAGATGCAATTGCAACTGAAGCATTGTCAATAATTCTATTAATTACCATCTCTACGGCATCTTTATTAATCTTTGCTTTATCAGAGGCTATCTCTGCGATTTTCCAAGCTAATTGATCTTTCTTTTTTAAATTAGCTTTTGATGGATGAACTTTAACAGTTATATTTCTCATTAATGATCTTTTTTTTGCTCGTATTGTTTTTTAGCAATCTCTTCAGTCCAAGGTTTATAATAATGAGTAACTTTACAGTAAGAACCAAATCCTCTTTTTGGCCACTTGCCTTTGGCCACTATTTTATTATTTTTTTCATAAGCTTTAACTATTTTGGGGTGAGTATATTTCCCCAATTCTCTTGAACAGACTAATTTATATGGGTCATAGGGTTCTTTAGAAGTAGGTGTGAGATATACTGAGTCTACTAATTCAGGGCAATCAGGTATTCCATGTATGTAAGACGGTCCTAATTTTTCTCCATGCCCTAGCTGATATGGCACTTCTCGATTTGAATAATGTGAGGTCTTACCCATACCTGGCACACAATTAAACCCTCCACCTTGAGTGTGATGTAATTCATGTAATGTAATTGTTATTATCTTCTTTTTTTGACTTCTATTATGTTTGTTAAGTAAATAAGTACTTCCATAATGAACTCCGGCTTCTCCGCCATCTACGCCTCCTAATTCTGCAAAATTATAGTAAATCTTCTTTGGATTTTTAAAATCATTCAACCATAAATAAGGAATAATATTTTGGTTGTAATATTTGTGCAGATCTTTCTTATTTTTTGTAAGTCTAACAAAAGTAATATCGAGCTTACCGTCTTTTCTGTAATCAAGCTTATATTTCTTGCTTACACTATTTGATTTTTTTTGATTAGCTGTAGCTTTTGCCATTCTTTCATTCATTTCTAAGACGATTTCTTCCATTTTTCCATTTATGTCCCATTCTCGATCTTTACTATCTTTTGCAAGCAAATAGATAAAGTGAATTTGATAATCATCTGTAACATCTGGTTGATCTTCAAAAAACCTTCCTAGTTTCTCATCTGCTAGTAAAGAAGAGCTGAAAAGAGTTATGAAAAATGACAATAATATTTTTTTCATTAATTTAACATGTTTCTAAGAACGTACTGAAGTATGCCACCATTTTTGTAGTATTCCACTTCGTTTTGAGTGTCGATTCTACAAAGAACTTTAATGGTTTTACTTGTCCCGTCTTTATATTTTATTTCACAAGACACTTCATCTCTTGGCTTAACACCTTTATCTATATCAACTACAGTTATTAGTTCAGAACCAGTAATATTCAATTTTTTTCTATCAAAGCCTTCTTTAAACTGAAGAGGTAAAACACCCATTCCAATTAGATTTGATCTATGAATTCTTTCAAAACTCTCGGCAATTACAGCTTTAATACCTAAAAGTTTTGTGCCTTTAGCGGCCCAATCTCTTGACGATCCTGTTCCATATTCTTTTCCAGCAATTACAACTAAATCATTTCCTCTTTTTTTATATTCAATAGCAGCATCATAAACACTCATTACTTTTCCATCTGGCTGTAAAGTTGTAAATCCACCTTCAGTCCCTGGCGCCATTTCATTTCTAATTTTTATATTTCCAAATGTACCTCTCATCATAACTTCATGATTACCGCGTCTTGCGCCATAAGAGTTAAAGTCTTTTTGTTGTACTTGGTTTTTCATAAAATAATCACCTGTTGGACTATCTTTTTTGATATTTCCAGCTGGAGAGATGTGGTCTGTAGTAACTGAGTCTGCTAGTAAAAGTAATAATCTTGCATCTTTAATTGGTTTAAATCCTTCTGGCTGATCTGGCATATCATCAAAGAACGGAGGTTTTTTGACATACGTAGAATTATCCTCCCAATTATAAATACTGCTATCCACAGTTTTAATAGAACTCCATTCTTTAGGCCCCTCTGAAACATTTGAATAACGATTAATAAACATCTCTGCATTAATTGATTTTAACATTATATCTTCTATTTCTTTATTGCTTGGCCAAATATCTTTTAAAAATACTTCTTTACCCTCTTTGTCTATTCCGAGAGAACTTTTGTACATATCAAAATTCATATTACCCGCTAAAGCAAAAGCAACTACAAGAGGTGGTGAGGCAAGATAATTAGCTTTAACATCAGGACTTATTCTTCCTTCAAAATTTCTATTTCCTGATAAAACCGAAACTGCATATAAATTTTCTTTATGTATAGCATCAGAAATATTCTTATTTAGTGGACCAGAATTTCCAATACATGTCGTGCACCCATATCCAACTAAATTAAATCCAAGTTCATCTAAATATTTACTTAACCCTGCTTTTTCTAAATAATCTGTAACTACTTTAGATCCTGGAGCCAAAGAAGTCTTTACCCATGGCTTAATTTTTAAACCTTTCTCTATAGCTTTTTTTGCGAGCAATCCTGCACCAATCATTACGCTTGGATTTGAAGTATTAGTACAAGAAGTAATAGCTGCTATCACTACATCTCCATCAGTGATTTTAAAATCAGCTCCAGAAACTTTTGCTTCAATAGGTTTTTCTCTCTTTGTGTTTTCTTTGTAAACTTTAGCAAAACCAGTAGAGGACTCTGTTAACAAAACTTTATCTTGTGGTCGTTTAGGTCCAGATATACTTGGAACTACAGTGCTAATATCTAAAGATAAAATATCAGTAAACTGCATTCCTTCGCTTGCCCAAAGACCTTGCTCTTTTGAATATTTTTCCACAAGCTCAATTGTTTCATTGTCTCTACCAGAAAGTCTCAAATATTTTAAAGTTTCTTCATCCACAGGAAAGAAACCACATGTTGCACCATACTCGGGTGCCATGTTTGCTATTGTAGCTCTATCAGCTAAAGTAAGATTCTTTAAACCTTCTCCATGAAATTCTACAAATTTTCCTACAACTCCTTTTTTTCTTAGCATCTCAACAATTGCTAAAACTAAATCTGTGGCTGTTAATCCTTCAAGTAATTTTCCTTTAAGTTCAACTCCAATAACTTCCGGAATTAACATTGAAATTGGCTGACCTAACATGGCTGCTTCTGCTTCTATTCCACCAACACCCCAACCTAAAACTGACAATCCATTAACCATTGTCGTATGACTGTCTGTTCCTACCAATGTATCTGGATACGCATAAAAATCATCACCACTTTTTGATGACCAAACTACTTTAGCTAAATACTCAAGATTTACTTGGTGACAAATACCTGTTCCTGGAGGAACAACTCTAAAATTGTCAAAAGCTTTTTGACCCCACTTAAGAAATGCATATCTCTCCCCATTTCTTGAAAATTCTTTTTCAACGTTTTGATCAAAGGATTTACCAGATGCATACTCATCTACCATAACGGAGTGATCAATTACTAAATCTACAGTTGATAATGGATTAATTTTATTTGGGTCCTTATTCTTTTCTTTTACAGCATCTCTCATAGCAGCAAGATCTGCAATGGCTGGTATACCGGTGTAATCTTGTAATAAAGTTCTTGCAGGCCTGAAGGCTATTTCGGTATTCGATTTTTTATTCTTAAGCCATTCTTTTAAAGCTAAAATCTGTTTTTTATCAACTGTTATTTCATCTTCATATCTCAACAAATTTTCTAGTAGGACTTTAAGTGATTTTGGTAATTTTGAAATACCTTGAAGCCCATTTTTTTCTGCATTTTTTAAATTAAAAATTTTATAGTCTTTTCCTGAAGAATTAATTGTGTCTAGAGATTTAAAAGAGTTTTTACTATTAAATTTCATGGGCTATACATAGAACATAATCACGCAAACGATAAGCAAAAAAGACATGGAATAATTAAAATTCTTAATAAATTTTTTACTTGTGGCAAATTTTCTCAAATATTTACCTATTAAACACCATGTAAGTTGACTTCCAACAGCACCAAAGAAAAAAACAGCTGTTAAAGTAATTGAGTCTCTAAAATAGTTGTTTTGTACGTCAACAAACATTGAGATAGCAAGTAGCGCATAGATTATAGCCTTAGGATTAATAAATTGAAAAAAAAAAGTGTTTATAAAAGTTATAGGTTTCGGGCTCGATTTTCCTGATATATTTTTAGAAAAAGAAAGTTTGTAAGCCATATAAAAAAGATAAATAGATCCAAATATTTTTATAGTTATTTGCAAATTTTCAAATTGCTTAAAGATAATTCCTGAACCCATTTGTAGAAAAATTACCAACGTCATCCACCCAATAACTACACCTAACATGGTTGGAATAGTTTTTTTAAAACCAAAATTAAATGAAGTATAAGAAGTTACTATATTATTAGGTCCAGGAGAAAAGCTAGCTGCAATAGCGAAAAGTACTAGTGGGGCAATTTGAGAATACATTTAATATTCAGCTCTGAACTTATTATGACAAGACGAACAATTACTCCACATTAATTCTTTTTGAATGGCTCTAAGATCATCAGCAGAATCAATTGCTTTTGCAAGTTTAGTCATATCGTCAGACGCTTTTTGCATTAAAGCATTAAACTCATTTTTATTTTCCCAAATACTTGGGAGAGCCTCTGTTTTAAATCCTTCTTTAGTATTTTCAGGAAAATAATTTAATAACTTTTTATAATTATCAGACATTTTTTTCATTAATGGCTTAGCTTCTTCAATTTTATTTGATTTAAGTAAAATAGAAATTTTTTTTCCATTTTGATAATTTTCACTAAACATTGCTTTCCTCCCTTTAATGATCTCTTCTACACTTTGATTGGCATAAGATGCTATTTGAGAGTTTAAAGAAAAAATTAATGTAATAAAAAATATTTTTGTAAATTTCATATTTTAAAATATCTATATGGTCATGAAAACTGAAGATTTTCCATTAATAAGTTGATAAATAATAAATGGTTCCTCTTTTTCCCCTGGCATTCCTGGTGTTCCTATGGGCATCCCTGGTAAAGCTATACCATCAATATCAGGTTGTTCTTTTAACAATTTATTTATTGCTTCTAAAGGAACATGGCCCTCTATAAAATATTTACCTAGAATAGTTGTATGGCAAGACTGCATTTCTAATGGAATATTATATCTTTTTTTAATCGAGTGAAGACTTCTCATATCTGTTTGTTTTACTTTAAAATTTTCTTCTTCTAGAAATAAAACGTACCCATAACAACATCCACAAGATGGAGTTTTAAAGACCTCTACACTTTCATTAGCTGGTGCAGATAGGGAGAAAGATGAAATTAAAATAATTGAAATAATTAATGTTTTTATTTTTTTCATATTTTGATACTAAGTTGAATGAAACTTACTAACAATTTAATTGGTTACGGTCTACTAGCAAAATTGTTCCATTGGGTTACATTTTTAGTATTAATTATTCAGGTACCTCTTGGTTTTTATCTTGTTGGACTAGAATTTTCTGATCAAAGAATAGATATAGAAAATATTCATATATTAATAGGAATAAGTGTTTTTTACTTAGTTTTATTTAGATTGATTTGGAAATTATTGAGTCCTGCTCCAAAATATTGGAGGGAATTTTTCAAAGGTCAAACAATTATAGCTAACATTAACCACTCTTTTTTATATGTCAGTATTTTTACAATTACTGTTTCAGGAATACTAAAAAAACTTTATATGGGCGAGAAACTAAACTTTTTTATTTTCAAATATTCATTTAAAGAGTCTAATTTTCAATTAGCTGATAATTTTTACGAAGTTCATATTTATGCTAATTATTTATTAATCGCATTAGTACTTCTGCATATTGGAGCTGTAATTGTTCATCATTTTTTCTTTAAAGATAAAATCTTAAAAAAAATGCTTTAGGCTATATCTAAACCGTTCTCAGTTTTTTGAGATGGATGAACTAAAACAACTTTTCCATCTTTTTCAATAGCACCTAGAATTAATGCTTCTGAAACAACTCCTGCAATATTTTTTGTTGGAAAATTGCAAACCCCAATGACTTGTTTGCCTACTAAATTCTCAGTATTATAAAAATGTGTAATTTGTGCAGAGGATTGTTTAATTCCAATATCTTTTCCAAAATCAACTTTAACTACTAATGAGGGTTTTTTAGCCTTTTCATTATTCTTAACTTCTAAAACAGTTCCAACTTTTATTTGAACTTTTTTAAAATCATCGTAAGTAATTTCCATATTTTATCCTTTCATTGGAAAGAGATTTTTTTTAATAAATTAATTAAAATTTTTTAAAAACACTATTTAAAACTTTTTGTTGGATTTTGTAAAATTTTTTTTTCTTAAGTTTTTTAAGCACATATTCATTAGTCCCTCTAGGCGTTTGGGATTGTAGGACAAGTGTTTTTAATGATAGTTTATTTTTAATTATTGAGTCTTCAGATAAAGCTAAAAAAAGTTCCCGTACATAATTTTCTGCTTTCTTTTTTTTAACTCCTTTTGATGTAAGCCAATTACTTGTTTCAAGAGCTAAATTATAAAATGGCGCCATGAATGAAGAAGTAGCCCAGAAACCTTTAGAAACTTTTTCACTTTTTATCTCTATAACTTTTCCCAAATGTTTAAAAAAGCTTTTAGCTTTTTTATCGACCGGGGAAATAATTATTGGCCCTTTTCTTCTACCTATAAATGGTAAAGGAATTACTCGAGTGACATTGTTATTTTTTGTATACTTTTTTAAATTTTTTAAGTTTATCGTTGAGATAAAACTTATTATCTTTTTATTTTTTTTAAAACTAAGCTGTTCTAAAATTTTTCTTCCCACTTGAGGTGTTATAGCTAAAAAAATCCAACTAGATTTATCTATTAATTGTTGATTATTCTTTGAAATAGTTATTTTTTTAAATCTTTTACTTAATTTTTTTGCTATTATTTTATTACGAGGAGAAATATAAATTTTTTTAATTTTTAACTTAGACATAAAAATGCCTTCAATAACTGAAGATGTAATGTGCCCTGTTCCTAAAAAACCTAAAATCATGAATAATGCAGAATAACCAAGCAATACCATTTAATAAAGAAAATTTTAAGCAGATATTCTCAGTTTCATTTATCTTGGTAATTTTAATTTCTATCCCAGGCGCTATTATTGCTGATTTTTTTAATATTCCTTTGGCATGGTTTTTAGGTCCAATGCTTATCACCTCTTTGGCGTCTTTAATGGGGCTGAAGATTAAAATGCCAAGATTAGTTCTATCTTCAATCCTAATTTTACTTGGTCTTTATATTGGTAATTACATTGACAATAGTTTGTTTGCTCAAATGCATCAATGGATTTGGACCTCTTTAATTATGTTAGTTTATATAATCTTAAGTGTTTTAATTGTTTCCAAATACCTTCAAAGATTCTCAAGATATGATCAAAAAACATCGATATTTTCAGCAGCACCAGGGGCATTAGGTCCGTTGATGATTCTAGCCGAGGATGAAAAAACAGATCTAAGCCAAGTTGCCACTTCTCATCTCATTAGATTAATTATTATAATCACAGTTTTTCCATTTATCGTAAACAGCTTCTATGACTTCAAGGATATGGAGCTTATTCAAAAAACAACAGACAATCAAAATTTAAACCATTTATTCTTTTTGATTATAGCTTCTGTAATTTTAATCTATTTTTTCGATAAATTAAAAATACCTGCAGCTTTATTATCAGGTACTTTAGTTGCAAGTGGTTTTTTGCAAATCACAGATATTGCAACATATAAAATCTCTGCTGATGTTATTGATTATTGTTTGCTGGTTTTAGGAGCTTCAGTAGGTTGTAGATTTGCTGATAAAACGTTTGGTGAAATTGGAAGAAACGCCTTACACAGTTTTGTTGCAACTTTTTTATTAGTGCTTTTAGGACTAATTGCAGCTTTTGTGGCTAGTTTAATAATTGATAAAAACTTTTTTACACTTCTTCTTTCATACTGTCCTGGTGGTATTTACGAAGTAGCGGTAATAGCAATCTTTTTTGATCTTGATCCAGAATTTGTTTCATTTCATCATATTATTAGATTATTGATGATTTTATTCATTGTTCCAATAATGCTTAAATTAATTTCAAAAAAGACCTAAATTAAACAATCCTTTTTTTGACTTTTGGTAATAATTAAGCAATAAATTCGCATGTCAAATTTAGTGGACTTAGTTGCAAGGTTATTAATTTCAGCTTTATTTTTAATATCAGCTTATAATAAAATTTTTAGTATCGATGGCACGATGAGTTGGATGGAAGGGTATGGAATTCCAGGATTTTTACTTTACCCGACAATAGCACTAGAAATAATTTTACCATTATTTATTATTATTGGATATAACGCAAAATTATCAGCCGGTTTACTTGCTATCTTTTGTGTGTCTACAGCATTTATTTTTCACTATGATTTTGCTGATCAAATGCAAACAATAGCCTTTCTTAAAAATATTGGATTAGCAGGAGGATTTTTATTTATAGTAGCCAAAGGAACCGGTGAATGGTCAGTTGAAAGAAAAAAGAAATACGTTAGATTATAAAAAACCCGAAATAATTTTTCATTATTCCAGGCTCCTTAATTTTTTTGCTTAA